>Ga0070741_10007732_pt1 | contig 22040 bp, 18 predicted proteins | sample Coa_R1_4_FD_66440 | JGI IMG/M metagenome (GOLD analysis project Ga0070741, IMG submission 66440) | Surface soil microbial communities from Centralia Pennsylvania, which are recovering from an underground coalmine fire - Coalmine... | ecosystem: Environmental > Terrestrial > Soil > Unclassified ... | reverse complement strand
GGCGGCCGGCGCTCCTGCCTGCCGCCGCTCGAGCGCCGCGAGCGCCAGCAGCGGCAGGTCGCAGTAGCGTGCAATCCTGCGCGCATCGCACGCCGCCTGCGCTCGCTCGTGAATCTCCCAGATGGCCGCCCGCGCCGCCTGCTTGAGCGCCACGCCTCTCCCCTGCCGGTTGAACTGCAGATACTGCTCCTTCGTCGCCAGCCCGTTGTGCTTGATCACCTGCTCGATCTCCTCGTCGACGAAGCGCGTACCGAGGCCAGCCAGGGCCTGCCGCTGCTCAGGAGCTAGCCGCCCAAAGGCTCGCCCCACCTCGCGCCGGCACGCCTGCTCGTCGATCTGCGGCATTGCTTCGCCGGCCGCCTGGAGAAAATCGCCGCACCAGCGATGCACCGTGCGCACCTCGATCCCCAGGCGCTCGGGAGGCGCAGCGCAGAGCGTGGCCATGAGCTGCTCGACGACGCTTGCCAGCACGCGGTTGTAGCAGAGGAAGAGGATGGTGCGAGGGGCCAGCTCCCCCAGCACGGGCTGCTGCGCCAGCCTGATCGTTCGCTGAATTGCTACCGCCGTCTTACCCGTGCCCGCACCGCCCTTGATAAGCAGCACGCCCGGTGCGCGCAGCTGGACGAGCGTCTGCTGGGCGTCATCAAGCCACGTCAGGTACCGGGCGACCCCCTGCTCGACCATCTCCTTGAACTGCTTGGCCGAATGCAGCACGAGCGGCTCGTCTTCGTCGATGGCTGGCAGCGGCGCCGGGCCGGCCGCCACGCCCTGGCCGCGATGCACCTCGCCCTTCTTACCAAGCATCTTTGGGACGTCTTCCCCGTTGCGCTCGACCCACCGGTAGGCGTCGTCGTGGTCGCCCAGGTAGAGTAGCCCGACCTCGGTCCTGGCCAGGGGAGTGAGGATGAGGCGGTGCGATTGCGTGATGCGGGCCGAAAGCAGCTGGCGCCTGGGATTCTGCAGCGTCTCGAGGTTGAGCCCCGGGCTCCGCGGATCACGGAAGAGCAGCTCGATGCACTTATCGAGCTGCTCCAGCAGCCGTTTCTCGCGTGCGTGCCTGGCGAGCGCCTTCTTGAAGGGGGCCAGCATCCAGATGCGATCGATGCGCGTGACCCAGTCCCAACGCGGCGCCTCCGGCGTCGCCACCGCTGCTGTCACCATGATGCGCCTCCACCTCTCTCCACACGGCCAGCGCCATCCTCGCCAGCCCCGCGCTTCCTACTATGCGCCGCTCGAGGGGGACTCTCAAGCGATTGGCCCGGCCGGCCTATGGGCTTCGTGCCGTGGATGGTGCCACCTGGAGACAGGATGAGGCTGGTCGAGGGATACGCACTGTCGCGCAGGCGCTACTCACCCGCCACCAGCGCTCAGCGGGGCACCAGACCCCGCACTACGGAGTGAAAAGGTGAGGCGGGGCACAAGACCCCGCACTCCAGCCACGCGTCCCACCGACGAACGTGAAACAGCCACCCACGTGCCACGGCCATTGATCACGGCCTCGGCCCAGCGTAGAATAGCTCTCGAGGAGGCCGGCTGCCGGCCAGGAAGGAAGCGGTACCGTGCGTCGTATTGCACGGCCTGTCTCAAAGGGCTAGGTAAGTCGTTGTCCCCCGGCCACTGCGCCGGCGCACCGGTCGTCGCATCGCACGGCCTGTCTTACTGATCGCTGCCCAGACAGCTCAAGCATGAACGAGCCCCGCGCCCTGGAGCCAGTTTAGCGATCAACGCAGGGATCAGTAAAGGGCTAGGCAAGGCCACGGAAGGAGGCCAGCATGGACACGCCTGAAGTGAAGAGCGGGCAAGATCTGCTCGCCAGCGCTGGCGCCTCGGACGCGCAGCACGAAGGGCATATCCCTGCGCCGCGCCTCTCTCGGCGAAGCCTCATCGCCAGTGCGGCCACCGGCGGGGTGCTCGCCGCTGCGCTGGCTGCCTGCGGTGCACCGGGGACACCGGCGGCAACGCAGAGCAAAGAGCCCGTTACGCTCGAGCTGCTGATGCACAACGGCGCGATGGACCCCAATTCCATCCAGAAGGATGCCGACGACTTCCGCGCCACCGTCGCGTCCAACGTCTCGCTCCATCTCCAGATCGTCGAGTACAACGAGCTGCGCCAGAAGACGCTGGTGCTGGCGTCATCTGGCACGCGGCCGGATCTCTATGCCACCTATGCGCTCTGGCTGCGCGAGTTCCAGCGGCTCAAGCTGCTGGCGCCCGCACCGGGCGATGTGGCCGGCACGATCAAGAAGCTCTATCCCGCCGGGCCGCTGGAGGCCGTGACGATCGACGGCAAGGTGCTCGGCTTCCCGCGCGATCCCAATACCTACCTGCTGCTCTATAGCAAGCAGGCGCTGGCCAAGGCGAATATGGCCAGACCTCCTACCACCTGGGATGAGTGGAAGAAGGCGGCCGATGGCGCCACCGATCGGAGCGAAGGCGGCCGCAAGGGGCTCACCATCATCACCGGCTGGGATTCGGGCGTCGTCCATCCGCTTACCGCGCTCATCTGGTCGAACGGCGGCGAGTACGCCGCCAAGGATGGCACCAAGGTGCTGTTCGATCAGCAGCCGGCGGTCGAGGCGCTGCAGTATCAGGTCGATCTGATCCGCTCCGGCAGCGCGCTCACCGGTCCCGTCAGCACCTTCGCGCAGGATAAGTCGGCCATGATCATCATGGCCAACTGGTGGCACAGCGCGCTCAAGAAAGCCAAGGGCGAGTTCTTCGATGATGTCGGCGTCGCGCCTATCCCCCACGGCAAGGGGAAGCAGACCACGCTGATGTACGTCTGGCTCTATGCCGTCGATGCCGCGAGCAAGGCGCAGAATGAGGCCTGGCGCTTCCTCACCTGGCTCAACTCGCCCAAGGCGCCCGGCGAATCGTCGCGCGAGGGCGACCGCCACGCGCAGGCGGGGACCATGCCGCCGGCCACCGCCGACTTCAACTACCATCGCAAGGGCCTGCTCAACGCGCCGTTCCTGCAGCCGTTCATCGATTCGCTCAGCTATGCCCGGCCGGAGGACCCGATCTATAACGGCGACCAGGTCAAGGCGGCCCTGCAGAAGGAGGCCGAGGCGGCGTATGCCGGCACCAAGACGGCGCAGCAGGCGCTCGCCGACGCCGCGCGCGAAGCGAACCGCCTGATCGCCGAGGGGCGCGGCTAGGTGATGCCCCGGCCACGTTCCCAGCTCCTGAATCGCTCTGGCCGCCAGTGCTCTGCAGCGCCACGCCGACACTTTGCCTGGCCAAAGCCACCTTCCCGGCCCCTGAATCGCTCTGGCCGCCAGGGGCACGCAGTGGCCGGAGTCACCACACCTGGCGCTGGGAGCGTGGCCCTTCGCCAATGCCTCATCGGGAACATCTACGGGGGACTTCGTCCTTCGTCTTCCGTCCTTCAGGAGGTTGAGCAATGACGTCGCCTGAGCCGGCGGCGCCGGATGCGTTCGAGCGCGTGCGCGGCGGGATCATCCGCGGCCGACGCGACCGGCGGGCGCTGGCGCTCTGCTATACCGGCCACGAGTTCGGCGAGAGCCTGCCCCAGATTCTCGACGAGCTGGAGCGTCGCGGAGCGAACGCGTCGTTCTTCTTCACTGGCGATTTCCTGCGGAATCCCGACTTCCGGCCGCACGTGGAGCGCCTCGTGGCCGGCGGCCACTATCTTGGCCCGCACTCCGACGCGCACCTGCTCTACTGCGAGTGGACGCCTCAGCGCCAGACGCTCGTCTCGCATGACGTCTTCGCGCGCGATCTCGAAGCCAATCTGCGCGAGATCGAGCGCTATGGTGTGCCGCGCGCGGCCGTGCGCTACTTCATCCCGCCCTACGAGCACTACAACGAGGAGATTGTGGGCTGGTGCCGCGAGCTGGGGATCACGGTGATCAACTACACGCCGGGCACGCTCTCCAGCGCCGACTGGACGCCGGCCGATCATCCGCGCTACCGCAGCACCGATGCGATCATCGAGAGCATCTACGCCAGGGAGCGCGAGGACCCGCACGGCCTCAACGGCTTCCTCCTCCTGATGCATGCCGGCGCCGGTCCCGGCCGGCCGGACAAGTCGTCGCGTCGCCTGGGCGAGCTGCTCGACTACCTGCGCGGGCGCGGCTATGCGCTCCAGCGCGTGGACGAGCTGCTCCGGCCGGACTACACCTGAGGATCCGTGCCTGTGGCCACACTGCGTACCGTGCTGGGTGACATCGACGCCGAGCGCACGGGCACCATCCTCCCGCACGAGCACCTCTTCTGCGATCTGCGCCCGCTGGCCGAGCGTGAGCCGGTGCGCGACGATCCAGCCGCAGTCGAGGCTGCCGAGCTACCGCTGCTGGCAGAGGCGCGTGCTGCCGGCGTGTCGCTGCTGGTCGAGCCGACCCCGCCGGGCGTCGGACGCGATCCGCTGCTGCTGCGCCGGCTCTCCGAGCGCAGCTACGTCGGCGTCGTCGCCGCTACCGGTCTCTATAAAGAGCCACTCCTGCCGCGCCGCGCCTATGAGCGCTCCGAGGAGGCGCTGGCCGAGTGGTTCGCCTTCGAGATCACGGCTGGCATCCTGCCCGTGCGCGGCGATAGCTGCCTGGGCGAAAGCGTGCTCGATGAGGCGGCGCTCGGCCGGGCCTCCGATGCGCTGCGCGAGACGCCGGTGCGCGCCGGGGTGATCAAGCTGGCGGCGAGCGATGCGGGCCTGCAGCCGGTGGAGGCCAAGGCGCTGCGCGCAGCCATTAAGGCCGCCGGCGCGACCGGCGTGGCCATCCTGAGCCATTGCCCATCGGGCACAAGCTTCCAGCAGCAGCTCGATGAGCTCGAGGCCGCCGGCGGCGATCCCGGCCGGCTCGTCCAGGTGCACGCCCATGCCGAGCCATCGTTCGCGCTCCACCTCCAGGCCCTGCGCCGCGGCGCGTGGATCGAGTACGACGCCATCGGCGCGCAGCCCGACCAGCGGTTTATCGATCTGGTCAAGCGCGTGCTCGATGCCGGCTTCGGTGGCCAGCTGCTGCTGAGCCAGGACGTCGTCGGCTGGCGGGCTGGCGTGCCCGGCGGCGGCAATCTGGAGAACGGCCAGCCGCGGCGCCGCTACGCCTTTCTGGTGGCGGACTTTCTGCCCAAGCTGCGCGCTGCCGGTGTCGACGAGGCGACTATCCACCGGCTCACGGTCGAAAATCCGCGCCGGCTGCTCGCGCTCGCACGCTAAGCCCAGCCGCCGATCGCCGGCCAGCCCTATGGTACCTCTTTCCTATCCGCTGGGCGCTCTTCCCAGGGGTGCGCCGCCTCGATCCTATAATGGGTCACAACGGCGGTAACGATGGGATTCTCGGTGCAGACATTGCCGGACCCGGGAGCCAGTGCGGGTGGGGGCGTTGGGCCAGCCGGGGGAGCCGGCGTCGCTGGCCTTCCACGCTGCGAGCGCTGTGGCGCGCCGATTATCGAGCGTCGCCGGAGCGCTCGCCGGAATGCGTCGCTCTGCCTGAGCTGTGACCAGCGCGCGCGTCGCTCGGCGTACTTCCGCTCCTACTATCTAGCCCACAAGGAGCGCATTCTGGATAAGAACCGGCGCTGGGCGCGCAACAATCGCGAGAAGCTCATCCAGCTGCGCCAGGCGCGCCTGGCACGCCAATCGAAGCCGGACGAGACGCGCCGCTGCATCGAGTGCGGTGCGCCGGTGGTGCGCGCCACGCGCTGCCGGCGCTGCTACATTCGCTACCGCTACGCCACCGATCCGGCCTATCGCGCCCGGCGGCTGGCGACCACCCGCCGCTGGCTCGAGCGCCGCCAGGCGCGCGCACGCGCCGCCCAAACGGCCCGGGCGATGTAGTCCACCGGGCGGCTCCAGGCACCTACGGCCCCGGCCGATAGCGGCACCATTGGCAACTTATCTCCCCTTTGCTGCAAGATTGCTCTGGCCACGGCCTACGGCCCCGGCGACAGCGGCAGCACTGGCAGCGCCACGCGATCGGCAGGTGCCGGATCCGGTGGGTCTGCCGGGGGGGCGGCGGAGTGTCCCCAGGGTCGCTGAGCAGATTGCCCTTCGCGCAGATAGCGGCGCAGCTTCTCTAGGAGCTGCTGCCGCGCGCGTATCTGGGCTACATCTCGAAGCTCGAGCGCTTCGATCGTGCTCACCAGCCGCAGCAGATCCTCGCGGTCGTGCGCGTTCATTGCCGGTTCATTGCGGTGAGATGGCAGCAGCCCCTGCCAGCTTGCCATTCGTGCCGGCAGCGCGGCGACCTGGCTCAGCCAGCCGGCCGGCCGCGCCCAGCTCTCGATCAACATACACCGGAACCTACGTCGTTGTCGAATGCAGCCGTAGCCACAGGAGCAAACGGTGCCCGCGCCCCAGCCGCGCGTAGCCACGGGGCAAACGGTGCCCGCGCCCCAGCCGCGCGTCCCCACCGGCTGGATGGCGCCTCCTGTAGCCAGCGTAGCCTGTAGCCGCCGCGAGTGACTGTGAAAAATTCACTCTTTCCCTTGCTTCCCGGGGGTGATCGACTGCCTGCCAAGCTGATCGGCCTGCGGTAGAGTAAGCGCACCATGCCCGAAGATCCTCCAGTGCCGGCATCGCGGCCGCTTGCCGGGTACCGTGTGCTCGATCTCAGCCGTGCGCTTTCTGGCCCCTACTGCACCAGCCTGCTCGGCGACCTCGGCGCCGAGGTGATCAAGATCGAGGAGCCGGAGCGCGGCGATGAGACGCGCGCCTGGGGCCCGCCCTTCAGCGGCGGCGAGAGCGCCTACTTCCTCTCCGCCAATCGTCACAAGCAGAGCGTGGCGATCGACCTCAAGACTCCGGAAGGGTGCGAGATCGTCCTTGGCCTCGCTGCCCAATCGGACGTGCTGGTGGAGAACTTCCGCCCCGGCGTTGCCGGCCGGCTTGGGCTGGGCTATGATGCCGTCCGCGCCCGACGGCCCGATATCGTCTACTGCTCGATCTCGGCCTACGGCCAGGATGGCCCACTCGCCGCTGAGCCGGGCTACGACCTGATCATCCAGGGAGTGGGCGGCCTGATGAGCGTCACCGGCGAGCCGGGCGGGCGGCCGCTCAAGGCCGGCGTGGCCGCAGCCGACATCCTGGCCGGCACCAACGCCACCGTGGCGATTGTGGCGAGCCTGCTGGCCCGCGAGCGGCGCCGCGCGGCGGGCGCGGCGCCGGAGGCCATCTACCTCGACGTCGGCCTGCTCGATGGCCAGGTGGCGCTCATGGCCTATCATCTGCTCGGCTACCTGCTCTCTGGGCGCGTGCCGCGCCCCTCGGGCAATGCCTTCCCCTACATCGTGCCTTACCAGGCCTTTCGTACCGCCACGATCGAGATCACGGTGGCGGTCAACAACGAGCGCCAGTGGCAGAGCTTCTGCGAGGTGATCGGGCGCCCCGATCTAGCGGCCGATCCGCGCTACGCCGGGAATGGCGAGCGCGTGCGCCATCGCGAGACGCTCATCCCTGAGCTAGAGGCGATCCTCGCCACGCGCCCGGGCGAAGAGTGGCTCGAGCGCCTGCGCCGCGCCGGCATCCCCTGCGGGCCGATCAATACGATCGATCGTGTCGCGGCGCATCCGCAGGTGCAGGCGCGCCGGCTGCTGGTGGAGGTTGACCATCCGGTGGGACGGATCCCGCAGCCGACAATGCCTTGGAAGGTCGGCCAGCCGGAGGAGCGCGCCGAGCCGGAGCGGCCCGCGCCGCCGCCGCTGCTGGGGCAGCACACCGAGTCGGTGCTCTGCCGGCTGCTCGGCTACACGCCCGAGCAGGTCGCAGCGCTCCATGCTCGAGGCATCGTGCGCTGCTCCTCGCCGCCTGCCGGCGCCAGATGAAGCCCCGCTCCTCTCGGGGCGGGTGATAGGGCCTTCAGCGCGACTCCGAGCCGGCGCCGGCCGTGGCCCCGGCGCCATCCACGCCGGACCCAGGCGCCGATGCCCGGTCGGGGGGCGGAATGGCGTCCGGCACCATCGCCACGCGGCGCAGCGGCAGCAGGGCATCGAGCCGCAGCACGCGCTCGCGCCGGCGCTCGGCTTCCAGCACTCGCGTGCGCGCCTTCAGCAGGTCGCGCAGCGAGATGATTCCCACTACCTGCCGCGGGTGCAGGCGATCGACCACCGGGAAGCGCGTGAAGCCGCTATCGGCCATGCGATAGGCGACGAGGCGCAGCGTTTCGTCGGCGAAGGCGATCACCGGGTTGGGCTTGATCAGCTCCAGCAGTGGGCGCCCGCTACTCTCGCTCGCCTGCTCGCCGACGGCCGTCTCGAGGTCGTGCCGGGTGACCACACCGATCAGGCGCTGCTGCTCGTCGACCACCGGATAGAGCCGCTGATGCACGCGGCCGCTCTCGCGGATCAGCTGCACCGCTTCCGGTGCCGTCAGGCCGGCGCGGAGCGTCAGCGGATCGAACTCCATCACGTCGCGCACGAACAGCAGCTCCAGCGGGTCGACGGCGTACTCGCGTCCCAGATGGTGGCCGCGCCGGCTGATCTTTTCCGTCAGGATCGAGCGCCGGAGCGTGAGCACGGTGAACCCGTGCGCCAGCATCACCGCCACCAGCAGCGGTAGCAGCATATTGACGTCGTGCGTCAGCTCCAGCGCGAAGATGATGCCGGTAAAGGGTGAGCGCATGGTGCCGCCCAGGATGGCGCCCATGCTCACCAGCGGCCAGAAGCCCGGGCCTTCATTCGGCAGCACCGCCGCTTCCAGGCCACCCAGCGCGCCGCCCATCATCAGCAGGGGGGCCAGCACACCGCCGGAGGTGCCGGAGCCGAGCGAGACGGCCCAGATGACCGACTTGACCAGCAGCACGCCGAGAATGACGTTGCCGGGCACCGAGCCCTGCAGCAGCGCGCCAATGGTGTCGTAGCCGACGCCCAGGGCCTGCGGAAAGATCAGACCACCGATGCCCACCACCAGCCCGCCGATGGCCGGCCACCACATCCAGTGGATTGGCACGTGCTGGAAGGCATCCTCGGCCGCGTAGACGGCGCTGGTCAGTAGCGCCGAGAGTGCGCCGGCCAGGAGGCCGGCAATCGCGCAGCCAATCAGGCCCTGCGGCCCGATGAACAGCGGGTGCGGCGGCGTGGGGAAGAGCGGCCCCAGGCCCAGAATGTACCGGCGGGTCGCCGCCGCGGTGGCGCTGGCCAGTGCCACCGGAATGAGGCTGCGCGGCTTCCATTCGAAGAGCAAGAGCTCCACCGCCAGTAGCGTGGCGGCGATCGGCGAGGCGAAGGTGGCCGACATGCCGGCCGCCGCGCCGGCTACCAGCAGCGTTTTGCGCTCGGCGCTGGTCAGGTGCAGGAACTGCGCCACCAGCGAGCCGAAGGCGCCGCCGGTCATGATGATCGGCCCTTCGGCGCCGAAGGGCCCGCCGGAGCCAATGGAGATGGCCGACGAGAGCGGCTTGAGGATGGCCAGCCGCGGTTCGACGCGGCTGCCGTTGAGCAGAATCGCCTCCAGCGCCTCCGGAATGCCGTGGCCGCGAATGCGCTCGGAGCCATAGCGCGCCATGAAGCCGATGATGATTGCGCCGATGACCGGCACGATGACGACGAAAGGGCCCAGGTGATGTCCGGCCGGCGAGACGAGCTCGGTGCTCAGGCGCTGATAGAAGAAGATGTTGGTGAAGAGCCCGATCAGCCGCAGCAGCGCCAGGGCGACGAAGGCCCCCAGAATGCCGATGCCGATAGCCAGAAAGGAAAGCGGGATCACCCGCCAGTTGGTGGTGAAATCGCCAAGCTGCGCCGATGATTCGTCGTAGCCCAGGCGGGTGAGCAGGCGCAGGCCGTGGTGCCACAGGCCGATCGGCCAGCGGCGCGAGACAGCCCCATCACCCGGCGCTCCGTTGTGACTTACCGCTCCCGTGATGAGCTCCTCTGGTGTGGCCGGCGTGCCCCTCGCGCCACCGGCCGGGGGGCGCCCGCTGGGACCATCCGTGCCGTCACTTCTCTCTGCCGCCATCCTCTCCCTCTACTCCCTGTGCTGCGTGCTGCGCATTGATGTGGCCGGGGCCAGCGTGCTGCCGACCGCCTCAGCCGGCGGCTGCCTCTTGCGACGGCGCGACCGTTCCATTCGTCGTGGGCTGGCCGTTCGTGGTGGACTGGCCGTTCGTGGTGGGCTGGCTGTGCCGCCCGAGAACGAGCGCGCTGAGCGCCTGGACAAGCGATTGCCCGGCCGAGCGCAGCTCGTTGCGATGGTGCAGCGAAAGCTCATGGAGCAGATGCTCGCCCGCCGGCGTCAGCTCCACCAGCACCTGCCGCCGGTCGAGTTCGCCGCGCCGGCGCTGCACCAGCCCACGCTGCTCGAGGCGATCGACCAGCTCCACCGTGCTGTGGTGCTGGAGCTGCAGTCGCTCGGCCAGCGTGCCGATCGTCGCTTCGCGCTCGCGCGGCAGGCCGCGGATTGCCAGCAGTAGCTGGTGCTGCTGGGGCTCGATGCCGGCCGCCCGCGCGGCCTGCTCGCTGAAGTGCAGGAAGCGCCGGATCTGAAAGCGCACCTCGGCCAGCGCCTGGTACTCGCTATCGGTCAGCTCCTCCTGGCCTGCCATGCTTCCGCTCTCGGCCCGTAGTATATCGTGTCACGATCTTTTTATGCACCTGCCAGCCCGTGGGCGCGTGGACCGTCCATGGACGGAAAGCTCCTGGGCGGTGGTGAGTTCCGGCGACGCACAGGCCCGTGGACAGCCGCCTGCTTGGGACGGTAAGGTGTCTTCCAGCGCGGCTTCGACAGCCGCGATACGCTTATCTCTACCTACGATGACCGACCGCGATCGCATTCGGCTGACGACGCTTGCCAGCTGTGCCGGCTGAGCGTCCAAGATGGGTCCTGGGGACCTGGCGCACGTGCTGCGCCACCTGGCCATGCAGGAACGGCCCCCCGATCTGCTGGTGGGGCTCCACGTCGCCGACGATGCGGCGGTGTGGCGGCTCGATGACCGCCGCGCGCTGGTCCAGACCGTCGACTTCTTTACTCCCATCGTGGATGACCCCTATACCTATGGCGCCATCGCCGCCGCCAACTCGCTTTCCGATGTCTATGCCATGGGAGGCGAGCCCTTCCTGGCTCTGGCAATCGCAGCCTTTCCTGCCGACCTGCCGAAGGAGATCCTGGCCGAGATCTTCCGCGGCGGGGCCGAAAAGGCGGCCGAGGCCGGCGTGGTCATCGCCGGCGGGCATACCGTGACCGATGACGAGCCCAAGTATGGTCTCTGTGTCACCGGCATGGTCGATCCGGCGCACGTGTGGACCAAAATCGGCGCCCGGCCGGGTGACCTGGCCTTTCTCACCAAGCCCCTGGGCACCGGCGTGATTACTACCGCGCTCAAGAAGGAGCAGGCCCGCCCAGAGCACGTCGACGCCGCCGTCGAGTGGATGCTGCGCCTCAATCGCGACGCCGCGCGTCTCCTGGCGCGCTTCCCTCAGGTGCGCGCCTGCACCGATATCACCGGCTTTGGCCTGCTCGGCCATGGCTACGAGATGGCGGTCGCCAGCGGCGTGTGCCTGGAGATCGAGGCGGCTGCTGTGCCATTCATGGACGGCGCGCTCGACTATGCGGCAGCTGACCTGCTGCCGGGCGGGGCGGAGCGCAACCAGCAGTACCTGGAAGAGGTAGATGGCTCGGGCGAGCCGCGCGTCCGTGTCGACGCGGGGGTGCCGGCACCGCGCGCTGCCCTCCTCTTCGATCCCCAGACGAGCGGCGGCCTGCTCTTCGCCGCGCCGGCCGATAGTGCTGGCGAGATCGAGGCGGCGTTCCGCGACGCCGGCGTGCCTCTCTGGCAGATCGGACGCGTTGTTGCCGGCCACGGAGTGCAGGTGCGGTGAGTAACGTCATGTCATGTTCCCTAACCCTGGGATCGCCCCGGCTTTGCTGGTGAAGCGCCACGGAGTGCAGGTGCAGTGAGTAACGTCACGCCTCGCGGCCTTGCGGCCACCTCTATCAGCGCCGAGCAGATCGCTGCCTGGATCCGCGATGCGCGTGCCCGCACGATCGACCTCATCGCCGACCTTTCCGAGGCGCAGCTGCTCGGCGAGCGCGCGCCATACGTGCAGCCGCCCAAGTGGGAGGCCGGCCATGCCGCCTGGTTCATGGAGAACCGCGTGCTCGAGCGCGCGCTGGGCGAGCCGCCGTTTCTCCCCAACGGCAAGGCGCTCTACGATTCCACCACCATCCCGCACCGCCTGCGCTGGGACCTGCCGCTGCCGGATAAGGCGGGGACGCTCGCCTACCTGCGCGCCTCGTGCGATATCGTGCTCCAGCGGCTCGAGCAGCATGCGGACGACGCGCGCGTGCGCTATTACGCGCTGTACGCGCTGTTCCACGAGGACATGCACGCCGAGGCTCTGACCTATGCTCGCCAGGCGTATGGCTACCCACCGCCGCGGCTGGCGGTCGAGCCCGTGCCAGAGACGGCCGGTGGCGGGCCCCTGCCGGGTGAGGCCCAGGTGCCGGGCGGCTCCTTCCTGCTGGGGGCTGTGCCGGGGGAGGAGCCCTTCGTCTTCGACAACGAGCAATGGGCCCATCCGGTGGAGCTCCAGCCCTTTGCCATTGCCCGTGCGCCGGTGACCCAGGCGGCCTTTGCCGCCTTCGTGGACGACGGGGGCTACCGGCGACGTGCGCTGTGGAGCGACGACGGCTGGCGCTGGCGCGAGGCGGCGCTGGCGGAGCAGCCACTCTACTGGCGCCGGGCGGGCCAGGGCTGGGAGCGGCGCGCCTTCGACCGGTGGGTGCCACTCGAGCCCCACCGGCCGATGGTGCACGTGAGCTGGTATGAGGCTGAAGCGTACTGTCGCTGGGCGGGACGGCGGCTGCCCACCGAGGCGGAGTGGGAGGCTGTGGCAGCGGGCGAGGTGGGGCCGGACGGGCGCAGTCTGGCGCCACGGAAGCGGCGCTACCCGTGGGGCGAGGCGCCACTCTCGCCCGAGCGGGCGCACCTCGACTGGCGGGGGCTGGGCTGCCTCGACGTGGGTGCGCTGCCGGCGGGGGACAGTGCCTTTGGCGGCCGCCAACTGCTCGGCAATGTGTGGGAGTGGGTGGCCGACCGCTTCCTCCCGTACCCTGGCTATGTCGTCGATGAGGCCTATCCCGAGTATTCGCAGCCCTGGTTTGGAACGCACCGCGTGCTGCGTGGCGGCGGCTGGGCGACCACCTCCCGGCTGATCCGTACCACCTGGCGCAACTTCTATCCGCCGGACCGGCGCAACGCTTGGACCGGCTTTCGTACCTGTGCGCTGTAGCGCCGGAGTGCCAGAGTGCTCTAGAGAGACCCGATGGGGAAGCTACGCATCGGCATCGTCACGCCAGCGCCGCCCGGCTCGCGCACCGGCAACCGCGTCACAGCCACCCGCTGGGCACGCATCTTGCGGAGCTTGGGCCATCGCGTGGCCATAATGCAGGAGTATCGCCCGGATCGCAGCGGGCCGTGCGACGTGCTTGTGGCCCTGCACGCGCGCAAAAGCTACGACTCGATTGCCCGCTTCCACGATGCTTATCCAGACCGGCCGCTGGTGGTGGCGCTCACCGGCACCGACCTCTACGGCGACATTCGCTCGGATGCGCTGGCCCAGCAGTCGCTTGCCTGGGCCACGCGCCTGGTCACGCTGCAGCCGGCAGGCATCGAGGAGCTGCCGCCGCCGCTGCGGGAGAAGGTGCGCGTGATCTACCAGTCGTGCGTTGCTCCGGCAAAGCGGCCAGCGCCGATGCCGGGCATCTTTGAGGTGTGCGTCATCGGCCACCTGCGGGCAGTCAAGGATCCGTTCCGCACGGCGCAGGCGGTGCGCCTGCTGCCGCCAGAGTCGCGCATCCGCGTGCTGCACCTGGGCGGCGTGATCGATCCCGAGATGGAGCAGCAGGCGCGTGAGGAGATGGCCACCAACCCGCGTTACCGCTGGCTGGGCGAGGTGCCGCGCTGGCGGGCCATGCGCCTGCTGGCGCGCAGCCGCCTGCTGGTGCTCACCTCGGTGCTGGAGGGCGGCGCCAACGTGGTCACCGAGGCCATCGCCTGTGGCGTGCCGGTACTCTCCTCGCGCATCCCCGGCTCGGTCGGCCTGCTGGGCGAGGACTATCCCGGCTACTTCCCCGTGGGAGAAACGGCCGCGCTGGCGGCGCTGCTCCACCGCACGGAGACCGATGCAGCCTTCTACGCCACGCTCGAACGACACTGTCGCGCGCTGGCATGGCTGGCCGACCCGGCCGAGGAGCGCCGGCGCTGGGCTGCGCTTCTTGAGGAGCTTCACCCGGCCCGGCGCGGCAGGAGGACGGCAGCATGATGGCAGGATCTGGTGGCAAGCTCGCTGCCCCAGGCGGGGTCGCCGGCGCCGCGGTAGCGGCCGCGGCTGGGCCCGTCGCACCGGAGCTGGAGGCGGCGCTCGGGTCGCGTTTCACGCTGGCCGTGGTAGACCCGGCGAGCCCGGCCGCCTCGTTTGCCGAGGAGGTGCGGGCCGGCCTGGCGGCGCTGCCGAAGCACCTTCCTTGCCGCTTTTTCTACGATGAGGAAGGCTCACGGCTTTTCGAGCAGATCTGCACTCTGCCTGAGTACTATGTGACGCGCGCCGAGCGGCAGGTGCTCGAGCGATACGCGGATGAGATCGTGGCTCAGCTGCCCGTTCCGGTCACGCTGGTGGAGCTGGGCAGCGGCAGCGCAGCCAAGACCCGCCTGCTGATCGATGCGCTGCTGCGCCGCCAGCCCGCGCTGCGCTATGTACCGCTCGATATCTCCCGCAGCGCGCTCGAGGAGAGCGCGCGCAGCCTCCTCGCGATCTATCCCCGGCTGCGCGTCGATGCCGTGGCGGCTGAGTATGGCGACGGCCTGCGCTACCTGGCCGACCAGGAGGTGCTGGCCGCCGGCGGCGGGCAGCCAAAGCTGATCCTCTGGCTGGGGTCGAACGTTGGAAATCTCGACCGCCAGGCTGCCGCCGCCTTTCTACGCCGGGTGCGAGCCGGCATGGGGCTGAACGATCGGCTGCTGCTGGGGGTCGATCGGCGTAAGGCGCGCGCGATGCTCGAGCCGGCCTATGACGATGCGCAAGGAGCGACCGCGCGCTTCAACAAGAACCTGCTGGCGCGCATCAACCGTGAGCTGGGCGGACACTTCGATCTCGATGCCTTTGCACACCGCGCAGTCTACGACGAGGTCGCCGGCCGAATTGCGATGTATCTGGTCAGCATGCGCGCGCAGGTCGTGCCCATCGACGCGCTCGATCTCGCGGTGCGCTTTGCTGCCGGCGAGGCGATTCATACCGAAGATTCCTACAAGTACTCGGATGAAGAGATTGCCGCGCTGGCAGCAGCCGCCGGCTTTGCCGTGGAGCGCCAATGGTACGACCCGTGCCGGTGGTTCTGCGACTGCCTGCTGCGCCCGCTCGCGGCGGCCGCCGGCTCGGCGGCGTGAACGGAGCTACGGACGATACTCGAGAAGACTGGAGCACCACGCATGGCAGAGACCTCCATGGGGCAGCCATTACCCGGCGGTAGCCCGCGCGGCACCGGCGGACTATCGATCATCCGGCTGCATCGCGGCGAATGGCTCGGCCTGGCGGCCATCCTCGTGCTTGCGGTGGCGGGGCTCTTCTACGTGAAGTGGAGCCCCTACTACCATCGCGCCTTTGCCGTGGCCATCAGCCATTCGCTCGGCGCCTCGATCGTATCTGGCCAGGAGGCAGCCCCGCCGCCGCCGTCGCTCGGCGCCGCGCTGGACTACGCGCAGCGCTACTTCAAAGCCATCTGGCAGGCCATGGTGCTCGGCCTGCTGCTGGCGGCGAGCATCGAGGCATTTCTGCCGCGCAACTGGCTGGCGCGCATTCTCGGCAGCGCCACGTTCCGCCACACGGTGCTGGGAGGCGCGCTTGCCCTGCCGGGCATGATGTGAACGTGCTGTGCCTCACCCGTGACGGTGAGTATGCGCAAGAAGGGCGTCTCGCAAGGCGCGGCGCTCGCCTTCTGGCTGGGAAATCCCACGCTCAACCCGGCAGTGCTCGTCTTCATGACCTTCACCCTGGGCTGGGGATGGGCGCTCCTGCGCCTGGTGCTGGGGCTGGCGCTGGTGCTCGGCGTGCCGCTGCTAGCCAATGCCATGGCCGGCCCCCGGCCGCCGGCGCGGCTCGACCCCGGTCCCGTCGAGCCGGTCGAGCCGCCCGAAGCGACGGCCGCTGCCGAGCAGGAGGCGCAGGCGCCCTGGCCGGTGCGCTGGCTGAAGGCGTTTGGCCGGCTGTGCCTCAGCCTGCTGCCCGAATACGTGGTGGTGATGCTCGCGCTCGGCGCGGCGCGGGCCTGGCTCTTCCCGGCGGCCGGGGCGCAGGCAGGCAATGCTCCCCTGGTGATCGTGGGGCTGGCCATTGCCGGCACCCTCTTCGCCATCCCCACGGCCGGCGAGATCCCCATCGTGCAGACGATGCGCGGCTTCGGCCTGGGCGCGGGACCGGCGGGAGCCCTGCTGCTGACGCTGGCGCCGCTCAGCCTGCCTTCGATCCTGATGGTGGCGCGGGTCTTCTCGTGGCGCGTGCTGCTGCTCGCCACCATTGCGACGATCCTGGCCGGCGTGCTGGCCGGCACGCTGGCCATCGCGCTGGGCCTCTAAACTAAAGGGAGGGCCAGCGCCACGCCCTTCGCCTATGTACACCGTCGGCACCGCCGGACACGTCGACCACGGCAAATCCACCTTGATCGAGGCGCTCACCGGCATCGATCCGGATCGCCTGCGCGAGGAGAAAGAGCGCGGCATGACGATCGATCTCGGCTTCGCCTGGCTCACGCTCCCCAGCGGGCGCGAGATCAGCATCGTCGACGTGCCAGGGCATGAGCGGTTTATCAAGAACATGCTCGCCGGTGTCGGCGGGATCGACGCCGCGCTGCTCGTCGTCGCCGCCGACGAGGGGGTGATGCCCCAGACGCGCGAGCACCTGGCTATCTTGAGCCTGCTGGGGATCGAGCGCGGCGTCGTCGCCCTGACCAAGAAGGATCTGGTCGACGACGAGTGGCTGGCCCTGGTGCGCGAGGAGATCGACGAGACCCTCAAGGAGACGTCGCTGGCCGGCGCGCCGATCGTGGCCGTCTCGTCGCTCACGCGGGAGGGGCTGGAGACACTTGTCGGCACACTCGATGCGCTGCTGGAGACGACACCTCCCAAGCGCGATTTCGGCCGGCCGCGTCTGCCGGTGGATCGCGTCTTCTCGCTCGGCGGCTTCGGCACCATCGTCACAGGGACGCTGGTCGATGGCTCGCTGCGTGTGGGCCAGGAGCTGGAGGTCCTGCCCAGGGGGCTGCGCACCCGCGCGCGCGGGCTGCAGTCGCACAAGAGCAAGATCGAGGTCGCACCCCCCGGACGGCGGGTGGCCATCAACCTGGGTGGCCTTTCGACTGATGAGCTCCGGCGCGGCGACGTCGTCGCGGCCCCCGGCACCTTGCAGGCGACGCAGGCCATCGACGTGCGCCTGCGCCTCTTGCCCGAAGCGCCGCGGCCGCTGGCCAATGCCGCGACGGTCGCGCTGCACGCTGGCACCGCCGAGGTGGTGGGCCGGGTCACGCTGCTGGATCGCGATCGTCTCGCCCCGGGAGAGGAGGCATGGGCGCAGCTCCGGCTGCGCGCGCCGGTGGCCGTGGCCAAGAATGACCTCTTCGTCATCCGGCAGCTCTCGCCGGCGATCACGCTTGGCGGCGGGCAGATCGTCGACCCGCTGCCGGCGCGCCGGCACCGGCGCCGCCAGCCGGCAGTGGTCGCTGCGCTCGAGCGCCTGGCGCGCGGCACGCCTGAAGAGATGGTGCTGCAGACGGTGCAGTCCAAGGAGCCGGCCGAGCCGGCGGCCGTGCTCCAGGCCAGCGGACTCGAGGCGGCGAGTGCTCGCGCGGCGCTTGAGCGCCTTATCGAGCGCGGCGAGGTGGTGTCGCTCGGGAGCGCGCTGGTCTCGGCCTCCGGCTGGCGGCGGATCGAAGAGCGGTTCGTCGAGCACCTGGCGCACTACCATCGCCAGTTTGCTCTTCGTCCCGGGATGCCCAAAGAGGAGCTCAAGAGCCGCGTCAATCTCTCAGCTCGCCTCTTTGGCGAGGCGCTGGCGCGGCTGTGTGCCGAAGGCGTGGCTGTCGACCAGGGAGCCACGGTGAGGCTCGCGTCGCACCAGGTGCAGCTAGTCCCGGCGCAGCAGCGGATCGCCAGCGCGCTGCTCGAGCTGCTGGAGACGAACCCGCTGGCGCCGCCCAGTCTGGCGGAGGCGCGCCAGCAGCTGGCCGGCCGGGCCATCGACGGCGCGGCGATCGATGACGAGCTGCTCGGGGCGCTGGTATTCCAGGGTCGGCTCGTGCGGGTAAGCGAGGACCTGGCGTTTACGGCCGAAGCGTATCGGCGGATGGTGGAGCAGATCGTGCAGTATCTCGAGGCGCACGGTAAGATCACTGTGGCCGAGGTGCGCGATCTCTTTGGCACCAGCCGCCGCTACGTGCTGGCGCTGCTGGAGCACCTCGATCGCGAGCGGATCACCCGCCGCGTGGGCGACGAGCGCGTGCTGGCTACCCGGCCAGCAGCCGCGCCTGCACCATAGCCCGCCACTTCCCGGCAGCTGCTCACTGGCTACTGACCACCGACTACTGGCTACTGGCTACTGGCTACTGGTACCGAGGAGTGCTCCGGCAGTGACGAACAGAGACGGTGCAGCGCCCGCGCCGCCGCGTGCCGGCCCACCGGTCCGGCGCCGCCGCTCGGCGCCGCCGGGCGCGCTGGTGCCGCCGGCTCGCTTGCCGGTCGTCCAGGGCGAGCCGGGGGCCGCGGGCGCGGCGCCGACCGGCGAGGCGGCCCCCGGCGAGCCGGAGGTGCCGGCCACGCGCGAGCGGCCCCGGCGCCTACGCCGGAGCCGGACGGCCGGCGCGCCACCACCCGGGCGGGCGGCAGTAGAGCCACCGAGCGCTGCCGGGCGGGTGCTCGTGGCCAGCGCTGCAGAGGCGAGTCTCCTGCCGGGGCGGCGCGGATCGATCCGGCCCAAGCTCAAGCTGGTCGGCGAGGTGATGCTGGCTGCTGGCTGCTGGCTCGCGCTGGGGGCTCTCGTCTATGGGGTCGATCCAGAGAATGCCCTGGCGCGCGCCGTCTTCTTTCTGCTGCTCTATGGGGCCCTCTTCTTCACCCTTGCGCCGGTGCTGCGTCGGATGGCACGGCGCTTCCCCCGCTCGCGCCTCTACCAGGAGGCGGCCGCCATGCATGCCAGGCGCCAGGCGCTGATGCTCTCGGCCTTTGTGGTGCTCAACGCCTTGCTGCAGCTGGTGCGTGCCTGGTCGGCGCTGAGCGCGCTGCTCCTCTTCGGCATGTTTGCCGTGATCGAGGTTGTTGCCCTGGCGCGACGCTGATTATTTCATCACGGCTTGCTCCAGAACATGGATACAGGTACGGGCGGTAGGAGACGTGCAAATCTGGCGCAACGCTCGTCGCTCGTGACCGACTTCGATCGGCACGCGCGCTATTACGACCTCGAGCACGAGGACTATCGTGACGACCTGCCGATGCTGGCCGGCTTCGCGGCGGCGGCGCGCCCGCAGCCGGTGCTGGAGCTGGCGTGCGGCACGGGCCGCTGCCTGCTGCCGCTGGCGTCGGCCGGCCACGATCTCACCGGACTGGACCTCTCGCCGGCGATGCTCGGCATCGCGCGCCGCAAGCTCGAGCAGGTCGGCACAGCGGCGCGCGTGCAGCTCATTGAGGGCGACATGCGCGACTTCGACCTGGGCCGTGCCTTCGGCTTCATCTTTGTCGCGCTCAACTCGCTGATGCACCTGGAGACGCAGGCCGAGCAGCTGCAGGCGCTCCGCTGTGCTGGCCGGCATCTTGCACCCGGCGGCCGGCTCCTGCTCGATCTGTTCAATCCCGAGGTCGCCCTCCCCGGCCCGGACCAGGAGGGGCAGCTCTTCCTCCACTGCCTCAAGGTGCTGCCCCGGGGTGTCCACCTGCTGCACTTCCAATCGCCGGCGGTCGATCGCGCGGCGCAGCGCGTCTCAATGACGAACTACTATGACGAGATTGCACCGAGCGGTGGCGTCAAACGCTACCTGGCGCCATTTACGCTGCGCTACGTCATGCGCGGCGAGCTCGAGCTGCTCATCGACGCCGCCGGGCTGGCGCTCGAAGCGCTCTACGGGACCTACGACCTGGATCCTTTCGAGCAGGAGAGCCCGCGCCTGATTGCCATCGCCCGCCGCCAGTAAGGCCGGGGGCGGATTTGCGTTTCGGCTACTCTATCTGCTCGTGCTCACGAAACTCATCTAGAAAGCGCACAGTGCTGTGAAGTTCGTCAGGCAGTACAGCGGCAAGAAGGCGTAGCAGCAGTCGGAGCAATTCGCCTATCTGGTGGCGTCGAAACTGCCGGAAGGAGAGAATGATACCCGCGTGCTCGCGGCCATCCAGGAACCAGCGTTCCGCGATTGGCAAAAAGTCGTGAAAGTTGTAGGACACGAGAACCCGCCCGTGGGATGATACCCACTCCGGGTGCAATTCGTCTCTCTGCCCTACTGTACCGGCCTCAATTGAGCTGATTGTATCCACACCACGCTGTCGCAACAAAGACGCAAGCGCAGGGTCGAGATCGTCATCTAGGTAGAGACTAGCCATCGCCTGGGCGGGTGGTGAAGATTACCTTGCCTTTCTCGCCAATAGAGAAGCCGTACTTTGCTTTGATCTGCTCTAAGCTCCCAGATTCTTGCAGTGCCTGATCGATCTCCGCGGCGTGATCGTGATAGTAGCTTAGGGCATCGTAAAGTGCTGCTGGCGTGAGCTGTGGATATGTGCTCAGCAGCTCCTCTGGCGTGGCGCCCATCCGGTAGAACCTGACAATGAGCTCGACGCTCAATCCGGTGTGCCGGATAGATGGACGGCCTCCATGAACACCCGCTATACGCACGATGTGCGGATGTTCGGTCGCAATCTCGGCGGCACCACTAACCATGGCAGTGCTCCTGCGGCGGGCGGCCGGTCAGCGCCGGTAGCGCCGCGAGAAGAATGCTAGCAGAGACCTCGGGCCAACGATGCTTGCCATCGCCCGCCGCCAGTAAGGCCGGGGGCGGATTTGCGTTTCGGTGCGTTGGTGGTATCTGATCATCTGATCATCGAGGTGGGGGCAGAGTGGGAAGGAGCGGGCCGCCCGTGCTGGAGGGCGCCGGATGCATTATTCCCGGCTTGCTGGAACTACGGCTTGGCCCGGCGAGGGCCTGTGTGCCGCGCGCCGGTCATGCAAGAGCGTGGCAATTCCCACCCCGTGCTCGATGAGCATGTCGGTCGTGCGCTCGGCCAGTGCCTCGCTGAAGCCCAGATTATCGAGCAGCTCTCTTCGAACATAGAGATGCAGGGTCCAGATCCCAGGGTCGATGGGGGGCGCGAGTGCGTAAGTAGCTTCCGGGTCAGCTCTGCGCACCAGCTCCAGCAGCTGCTCGATGAAAGGCTCGACTGCCGCTCACTCCTCCGCAAGGGTGTCCCCTGTTGTGGTCCGGCCGCCCGCCATCGCTAGTCTCCTGGGGTCTGTAGTTTTGGAAAGGATAGACTCCGATCTCTGGGGCAGGCATGCTACACCCGGATCTCTGGGGCAGGCATGCTACACCCGGATCTCTGGGCAGGCATGCTACACCCGGATCTCTGGGGCAGGCATGCTACACCCGCACCTCGCCCTCGACCTTGCCGAAGTTGATCCGCGTCCCGAGCGCCAGCGTCACGCTGCGTCCGGGCGCAACCTCCTGCGTCCCCACGGCGCTGCTGATCACCCACTTCTCGGCGGACGTGTTGGTGAGGCCCCAGATGCTCGGATCGCGCGGGTGCCGGCTGACGGTGGCAACCGGGTGCGAGAAGTCATAGAGGCGCTGGCCATCCACGTGGTGCGGGAAGAGCTTGGCATCGTGATTGAGCATCACCACACTCCGGCCAATCCGGATGCGCGGCGGCAGGCGCAGCCCCTGCCCACAGGCCCAGCAGCTTCCGGGCGTGCCACGCGCTCGAAGCGCATCGGCGTCGTAGAAATTCTCGGCGCCGCAGGCGGTGCAGTACACCAGAGCATCGCGCAGCTGCACCATCGCTGCGCGCCACTCGCTCTCCCGCACCCGCCCATTCTGGGGATCGCGAAGGCCTTCGGTGAAGGCGCGG
>Ga0070741_10007731_pt1 | contig 22042 bp, 20 predicted proteins | sample Coa_R1_4_FD_66440 | JGI IMG/M metagenome (GOLD analysis project Ga0070741, IMG submission 66440) | Surface soil microbial communities from Centralia Pennsylvania, which are recovering from an underground coalmine fire - Coalmine... | ecosystem: Environmental > Terrestrial > Soil > Unclassified ... | reverse complement strand
GACGGACCTGGACTCTTCGATTGCCCTGGAAGAGACCGACGATATGGAACTGATGACCAAGGCGCTGTTGTCGGCCAACATGGAGGACTACGGCGTGGAGGAAGACATCGGACTGGACGCGACCGAGCCGGAGGACGACCTGTTCGGCGCGCCGGAGGAGGGCGACAAGCCGCTGATCTAGGGCGGAGCCGCTTGAACAGAGGGAAGCGTGAAGGGGCCGACCGGAACGATGCCGGCCGGCCCCTGCTTTTTTGCAACAGGACGCTGCGGAAACCTTCTCTGTGCGACCCTCTTTACGTGCAACTCTGCGCGATCTTTGCCGCCCAACCTACCTCTTCCGGCAGGGATGGGCAGCCTGCGCGCCGCAGGGCCGCGTTGCCGTCGCGACCGCCTGCCGCGACATAGACCGGACGCTCCAGCTTCTGCGCGCGCAGGCACTCCTGCGCCATTCCCCCGCCCGCCCGGATGTCCAGCGCCACGATCAGATCAGACAGGGCGAACACCAGGCGATCCCGGCGGCGATTGTTCGCACCGAGGCCGTGATCGTCCAGGCGGAAGGGCGAGAGCGCCAGGTCGCGTTCCGGCAGGAACACCGCGTCCCGGATGCGCGCGGCGGCAAACGGCGGGCGGTCGAAATCCGGCCCCAGCGCCTCCCGCAGACCCCGGTCGAAAACGTAGACGATAGGCCGGTTCTGCCTCTGCGCCGCCAGCGCCAGCCGTTGATAGGGCGCGCGGTCATGGCCGGTGACGGGAATGCCGCCCGCCCGCGCCAGTTCCGCCGCGACCTCGTCCAGACGCGCCAGGGAGGACGGCGGAGCCTCGTTCGAGACGGCGACGGTGAAGGTGAACCGGCCCGCCTGCGCGTCCAGCAGCGCAAGACGACCGAGAGCGTACAGGATGGGCGGCGGAGCCTCGTCGAAGCGTTCCAGGCGTGGCGGATAGGCGGCGCTCTCCAGGGTCAGGAGGTGCATCGGATGAGCGCGGATGGCGCGCGCCAGTTCGGCGCTCTGCCTCAGCAGCGCCTCCCGGTGCGTACAGAGATAGTCGGCGGCCTGGGAACGCAGGTCGTAACGCCGTCTCCACTCGGCAGGCGTCAGCGCCAGGCACTCCTCCGGCAAGAGACGCTGTTGCGCGTTCAGGCGCAGCAGACGGGCGAGCGTCTTCTCTCCCAGATGAGGTACGCTATGCAGTAGGAGCAGGAACTGCGCGGCGCTCAGGGATTCGGTTCCCTCCCGGTTCATGCGGTTGTTCTCCTTGATATCCTTCGCAGAATTCTTGCTTGCCTTTGCAATCCGATATTGTCGTTGTCCGATAGGTAATCGGCCCTCTTTTGCCAATGCCCCGCTACCCGTGAAAAAAATTTTTATTCCGACGAAAATTTTTTTGGAGTCTCTGTTGTCGCTGCAAGAGCGAGGAGGCGGCAAAAGTTCCTCCCAAAACGACAGGTGAAACGTTTAGTTTGTCAGTTTACCTGTCAGTTGATACAGTTTCGGCGCCTTCGCGCGCCTTCCCCGGTCGCGCTCTTTGAAAGATACCGGCATTATTAAATGCTTATAGACTTGTATTGGTTACTTGGCATAGGGTACACTCTCTGGGATAGTCTGACAAAGTTGACTTTCATACCATCGCAGTTTATAATCTCCGGGAGGGAACCGCATTCAATTCCGAGAACGTATTCAGTACGACACTCCATTACCAGCGCTCTAACAGAGTCGTTCCGCTAGAGAACGATAATACACACAGACAAGGATGGTATTCGCGTGGATACGAGTCAAGAGAGAAGACGAAAATACATCGGCGTGGGAGGCGACGACGTCCCCTCCCTGGGGGTACTGGAAGGCGACATTTTGCGCCTGCTCTGGGATGCCGGAGAGCCGCAGTCCTCTGTCCAGGTCTATGAAGCCATGCATTTCTCCCGTCGCGCCGAACGGCGAGAGATGCAGTCGCCCTCGACCATCGCCGTCACGTTGAGCCGCATGGTCGAGAAAGGGCTGCTGACAGTCGAGCGACGCCCGCGCGGAGGCAAAGGTTACTACAACCCCACCCGCACGCGCGCCGAGGTCGTAGCCGCTGTGATGGACGATGTCAGCCGCCGCCTCTCCGGGCAGCCGCTCGGCTACGTCCTTTCGCGCCTGCACGCCTCCCCGGACAAAAAGACGAAACCCGAGCCGGGAACGGAGGCTCTGGAGCCTCTGCTCGACGCCCTGCGCAAGCTGGAAAAAGAGGACAACAAACCTATCATCAAGCCACCTATGGATTACTGATAGGTTCTGTTTTACGACCGGATGGAAGAGGGGCGACGACAACGCGGTTTCCCTCCCGCCCCTCTTCTACTACTTCCCCTCCGGCCCGGCCAGCAGCAGACGGGCCAACGCCTCCGGCTCCCGCACCTTCAGGGCGACCCGCCGCACTCCGCCCGCACTCCAGAACCCAACCAGCCCGGCCCGCTCCGCCTCCCAGAGCCGCGAAGCGACGACAGACGGCGGCACTACGAACAGCCGCGCGCACTGCGCCCTGCCGACCTGATCCCAGGCCGGAGCCAGATTCTCTCGCCCGAACTCCTCATAAAGTCCCCACAGCAGCGCCGACAGACTGAGGCTGTGCGGCGCAAGCGTGTAGGCATGAACGCGCCCCCGCGCATCCAGCAGCGGCGACGAAAAGACGACGCCGACCTGCCTCAAGATGCGCAGGGCCAGGCAGATCGTGCGCTCGCTCTCGAACCCCCACGCCCGCCGCGCGAAATCCACCACGCACCCCGTCGTGAGAATCGGCTCCGGAGCCAGCAGCAGCCCGGCGTTCGCCATGATGAACTCGTCTTCCGTATAGGGCGGCGGAATCCGGTTTTCGATGAAATAGGGATAGAGCAGATCGCGCGCGATGGCCCCGACCAGCTTATCGGCGCGCGCGGCGGCATAGTAGACCAGTTCGCGGCGTGCCTGGGTGTCCGGCAGGCCGGAGAGCAGCCGGGCGAACGCGGTCAGGCCCGTCGGCAGCGAGCCGTCCGCGTCTTGCGACACAGACATAGCGGCAGGGCTGCCGTCGCCGACGGACGCGCGCTTCCCTGGCGCGTCCGTAAGGGCCGCGCCCGCCGTGATGCGCTGAAGCAGCTTGGCCGCCACGCGCAGGCGAGTCGCCGGGGAACGCTGCGGCAGCGAGTCCGCGACACGTTCCCGTACCAGACGCGGGTCGCCCTCTTCATCGTGGATGGCAAGGATCGTGGCCGCCGCAATCGTCTCCTGCACGTAGAGTTCCTGGCCGAATCGAGCATACACAGCCGTCAAACCTCAGAGTGGGTAGCATGGCGCGCCTCGCGCACGCTGCATTATAACAGAAACCGCGCCAGGACGCAATGGACTGTGTCCTGGCGCGGCAGAAGGCAAGGCGTATCGCACGGCCCCTACTTCAGCGCGCTCTGAACGGCCTCCTCTACGTCACCCTTCTTCGGCTTGCCCGTCCACTGCCGCACGATCTGGCCCTCTCTGCTGACGAGGAACAGAGCGGGAACGCTCTTGACGCCGAACTCCCTCCACGCCGGTCTGTCGCCGCCATCCAGCAGGATCGGATAGGTGAACTTGCGCTTCTGCACGAACGGCCTGACCGCTTTCACGCCCTTCTCATCTATCGAGACGCCCAGCACGACGAGTCCTTTTGCTGCGTACTTCTCCTGCAGCTTCTGCATTTCGGGCATGGTCTCGACACAGGGCTTGCACCAGGTGGCCCAGAAGTCCACGAGCAGGATTTTGCCCTTGTAGTCGTTCAGGGTCGTCTCTTTCTCCTCCAGCGTCTTGAGCGTGAACTTCGGCGCGGGGCGCGGCAGAACGGGCGGCATATAGTCTTCCGGGGCCTGCTTGAACGCGGCGGCTTCCTTGCCGTTGCAGAAATAGTACGCCTTGCCCTTGTAGCGGACGCCTGCCGCTGGTCTCTCCTCGCCATGCGCACTGCCCTGAAGTTCGCAGACGGCACAGACCGCCTTCTGAGGCAGTTCGTTCTTCGGAATGTCCTGCGGCACGTCCTGAGCGCGGACGCCCCCGGCGACACCTGCCAGCAGCGCCAGCGCCGAGATCGCCTGCATTGGCTTCATTCGGATGATCCTTTCTAAAACGCGAATCCTATGCTGACGCCGGGGTGCTTGAGATAGACAGCGATCAGCGAGACGTTCCAGTTCTTCTCCTTATACGTCAGCAGGAGATGGCTCCTGCGCCCATCGTTCATCGGCAGGAGATCCCACTGCCCTCCCAGCGCGATATTGACGCCAAAGGGAAAGTTGACGCCTCGATCCTGCTCGGAGTAGTTGAGGGAGACGTAGGGCGCGACGTGATAGCGCGGAATCCCTCTGGCTAGCGTCAGGTAGTAGGCATGGGTTCCTTCGCGTGAGCCGATACGGTCGCTGGACGTGCCGAGCGTGAGCAGGGGCCAGCGCGCCGACTCACGATTGAGCAGCCAGTTGGCCGTCGGGACGATCTCGTGAACGACGGGGTTGTACTCGATTCCCGCCTGGAAGCGCGGCGTCAGGCGATAGGCCGCGTTGAAACGCCAGCGCGGGCGCGCTTCCGGCGTGTCGGCGTAGCGCACTGTGAACTGCCACTGTCTGGTGAAGTCCCCCGCACCGAGGAACTGGCCTTCGCCGGGTCAGCCCGTTCACGGAGGAACGGCAATGGGAGGCGGTTTGGGCGCGGCCTGCGCGGGCGAAGGCAGGCTTTGCGGCGAGTCGGGCTTGTCCTGCGCTTTCGCCAGCAGGGGCAGAGCCAGCCATCCGACCGCCAATAAGGTACGAAGCTGCATGAGTAAGAGCCTTCCGGGAGTGCCATAAAGCATGGTTTGCGAATCGCTTCCGGGACAGAGCGGGCGCGGCAAGGCGCTCGGCTCTGCCTGCTGCCAGAGATTATACCTTTTCTCGGAGCAGGCAGGAAGTCGCGCGGCGGAGTAAGAACCATAAGGACGCTACCCTCCCACCCAAGAAAGGAACACCGATGCTCAACGTTGGCGACATCGCTCCCGATTTTGAACTCCAGAACCAGCAAGGCGAGACCGTCCGCCTCTCCGCTCTGCGCGGCAAAACCGTCGTTCTCTACTTCTATCCGAAAGCCGACACGCCCGGATGCACGAAGGAATCGTGCGCGTTCCGAGACGCCCGAACGCAGTTCGATGCGGCGGACGCCGTCATCCTGGGTATCAGCCCGGACACCGTCTCCTCCCAACTCGCCTTCGCCGAGAAATACGGGCTGCCCTTCTCGTTGCTCGCCGACCCTGACCATCAGGTGGCGGACGCCTACGGCGTCTGGGGCGAAAAGACCAACTACGGGAAGACCTACATGGGAATCATCCGCAGCACCTTCGTCATAGACCCGGAAGGACGCTTGAGTCACATCTTCCGCAATGTCAAAGTAGACGGCCACAGCGACGCGGTGCTGACGGCGGTGCGCGAACGCGCGGCGAAGTGACAGCCCTCTCTGCCTGAGATGTTGCGAGACTGGGGACAGATGAAGGAGGCGAGACCATGACAATGCGACGCAGCCGCGTGCTGGCGAAACTTCGCGCGGGAGAGGTGGCAAGCTGCTTCAAACTCAATCTCTCCTGCGCCCGCGCCGCCGAGATCGCCGCCCGGAGCGGATTCGATTGCGTGTGGACGGATCGGGAACATACCGCCAACGACTGGAGCGTGATCGAGCAGCAGGTCTGGGCCACCAAAGCCTACGATGCCGACCTGCTGGTGCGGGTCAGCCGAGGCGGCTACAGCGACTATGTCCGCGCGCTGGAACTGGATGCGGCAGGCATCATGGTTCCGCATGTGATGAGCCTGGAGGATGCGAAAGCCGTCGTGCGGATGACCCGGTTCCATCCGCTCGGACGCCGCGCGCTCGACAGCGGCAACGCCGATGGGGCCTATGCGACCATCCCCGTCGCCGACTACATCCGGCAGGCCAACGCGGAGCGGTTTGTCGCGATACAGATCGAAGACCCGGAGCCTCTGGCGGAACTGGAGGCGATTGCGGCGCTGGACGGCATTGACATGCTCTTCTTCGGGCCGGGCGACTTCAGCCATCGCCTGGGCATCGCCGGCGAGTTCGGCCACCCGGAAGTGCGACAGGCGCGAGCGCGGATCGCCGAGGTCTGCGCGGCGCACGGCAAGGTGGCCGGAACGGTTGGCACGCTGGACAACCTGGACGAACTGATCGGATCGGGCTATCGGTTCATCAACGTGGGCGCGGACGTCCTCGCGCTGAATCGTTACTGCACAGAGATCGTCAGAGCATTTGCGCAACGGCGGCAGGGTTGACAGCAAACCCGAAGCATCCGGCGAATGAAAGGCTGGCCCTCACCCCCTGCCCCCTCTCCCACGCTGCGGGAGAGGGGGAGAAGGCTTAATCGTCGTCTCTGGCCGTGAGGCGCAGGCCGAAGCGTTTGGGAGGCTTGGGCGTATGGATGCCTTTGATGGCGTGCCAGAGAATATCGTTGAGTTCGTCGTCGGGAGTCGCGTCGGCCAGGAGCGGATGGATCAGCCGCGCGCTGTCCTGCGCGCGATAGGCCGTCGCTCTGTTTACCTCACTGATGATCTCGCGGGCGGGCAGAATAGCCGTGTAGGGTTCGGCATTGTCCGCCGTCGGGCCGAAGACGGCGATGGGTGCGGCGATGGCATCGTACTGGGACATGGGCGGCAGTCCGAGCAGCAGTTCCATCGTGCGCAGCATACTGTCCGTGTTATAGAAGCGGCTGTCCACCGTCCCCTTCTTGATATAAGGGCTGATGACGAAGGCGATGGAGCGGTGCGCGTCCACGTGATCATACCCATTCTGCGCATCGTCCTCCACGATACAGATAGCCGTCTCTTTCCAGTAGGGACTATGGCTCACCGCCTCCACAAGCTGCCCGACCGCGTAGTCGTTATCGGCCACCATCGCGCGCGGCGAGGACATATCGGGGGCCGTGCCTTGCGTATGGTCGCGCGGGAACCGCACCATCATAAACCGGGGCAGGTCGCCATTCTTGAGATAGGCATCGAACTCGCGCTTCCACTCCGCAAACCGGCTCGGCGCGTTGAACTGGCCGTAAGCCTTCGTCTGCTTGGGCGCGGGCGCGTTATGGAGCATCCAGGCATCGCTATCGGCGTAGGCCATATCGAAGTAGCGGAAATTCACGTCGGTCTTGCCGACGAGCGCCTTCTTGTTCGGGGTGTTGTCTTCGGCGAGCGGCTTCCCGTCCGGGCCGATGGAATCGGCGTCGGCGGAACTGACGTAGAAGCCGTAGTTGCGGAAGGAAAGACCTTTTTTGGCGCAGAGTTCCCAGAGATAGCCGCTCGGCGGGCGGGCCACGTCCGGGATACCGAGCAGGTCTACTGGCACACTGTTGTTCTGCCCCTCGAAATCGTAGCTGCGGCCACGACCGCTGTAGTTGTAGGGCGCGTTGCGGGAGGTATATTCCGAGGTCATCCCGGCGACCGACCACTGCCAGCCGTCCGCCGACACCTCGGCGCAGCAGTAGAAGTTGTCCAACAGGACGAACCGCTCGGCCAGAGCGTGCAGGTTCGGCGTCACCTCTTTGCCAAAAAGGACGAGGGAGGGATCGCCGTTGCCCTGCGGCATGTCGCCGAGTACCTGATCGTAGGTGCGGTTCTCCTTGATGATATAGATAACGTGCTTGATGCCGGGGTTGCGGAACCCGGCGCGGACTTCGCGCTCCAGATCAGGCCGGACGCGGTTGTTCGCGATGACCTGCGCGGTCAGGCGCGACAGTTCGTCTGCGCTGGGCGTATCAAGCGTCGAGACCGTCCCCTCAATGATGTTCTCGATATACTGGCCCAACACGCCGTTCTCTCCCACCGGCTTGCCGTTCGGATTGCGGGTGGCGACGCCCTTCGCATTCGCGACGAAGAGTCGCTGCCCGTCCGGGGAGACGACAACTGCCGTCGGATACCAGCCGACGGGAATATATCCGGCCAGCGCGTTCGCTTTCAAGTCCACGATGGCGACGGCGTTCATGTCCGCCAGCGTCACATAGAGTCGGCTTTCGTCCGGGGAGAGGGCCAGGTTCGTCGGCGTCGCGCCGGGCAGACCGCGCAGGTCGTTCGGGCGCAGCAGGATCGTGCGTTCCACCTTGTCGCTCTGCGTGTTCAGGATGCTGACCGTGTCGCTGCCCGCGTTGGCGACGAACAGCCGCGTCTGCGCCCTGTCCAGCAGCAGCGCCATCGGATGCATCCCCGTGCGGACGTTCTTCGACACCGTCGCCGTCTCCGGGTTCACGACCGACACAACGCCGTCCCGCTCGCTGGTCACATAGACCTTCTTCTCCGCGTTTGGCCCTGCCGTGAGCGCGGCGACGGCATACGGGAAGCCGGGCAGCGGCACTTTGGCGACGACCTTGTTCGCCGCCGTGTCCAGAATGCTGAGCGAGCCTTTCTGCTCCGTGAAGGCGCTGGTATTGTTGTTGACCGCATAGAGGCGGCTGCCGTCCCGGTTGAGGGCCAGCCCCGCGATATGATGCGGCGACATGGATTTCGGCACGCTGGAGGGGTTGTCCAGGACTTTGCCCGTATCGGTCAGCTTGCCGTCCGTGTCTATGGCAAGTATGGAGACGCGATCCTCCGCGCCGCGCGAGACGTAGAGCGTCGTCTGCCCATCTCGCTCCGGGCCGAACGCCAGGCCGTAGTACAGCCCCTCCCGCTTCAGGGATTCGTCCTTGCGCAACCCGTTGAATCCCAGTTGCGAGAGCAGCCGCCCATCCTCCGCGCTCAGCACAGAGACGAACTGCCGGAAGCCCGTATTCGACACCACGAGGAAACGCCTGTTCGGCGTCAGCAGCATATTGGCGGGAAAGCTGCCCACGTTGGTCTGCTTCCCCTGCGGCGTGAGGGCTTTGCCGGTGACGAGCGGGGTCGCGTCCTGCTGGGCCTGGGCGGTCGCGAGGGGAAGAAGCGCGGTGAGGAGAACATAGGCAGGGAGGGAACGCTTTCGAGACTGCATCGCGGCGGATTCCTTTCCATTGTGCAGATCTGGCCGTTAGTTTACCCATCGCGCGCGGATTCGGCAAGTCCATCCTGGCTATAAAGCGCGCGGGGCGAACCGACCGGTCGGTTCGCCCCGCAACAGAGGAGAGCGTAAGCGGACCTACTCGACAGGGAAGCCGCCCGTGCTATCGGGATAGTAGGGGTACATCCAGATGCCTTTGGACTTCCAGATGAAGATGTCGGTGGTCGGGCCGGACCCATTGGCGGCGGAGTCGGCCTTCTTCATCTCGTAGAACTTGGCGTGACCATCGGCCAGAGCCATGTTGTCGCCGTTCTTGTGGCGGATGCGCGGGCGAATCTTGTTGTAGAAGTCGGGCAGTTCGATGGTCACGTAGACGCATCCCCAGGTCGCGCCATAGGGCGGAACCGAGCCAGAGTGGAAGTGCGAGATGACATTGGAAGGCTGGGCCAGCGCCGCCAGAGGCAGCGGGCTGGTGAGGTTGACCGACCCATCCCAGGAGGAGGCATAGCCCCAGTAGGAGTCGTCGGCTCCGAGCCAGAAGTTGTAGGCGTAGTGGTTGGTCATTCGCTTGCCGTTGAAATTGGCGCAGTCGCCACTGCCGGAGAAGGTCTTGTCCATCGAAGGACACTGGAACAGATCGCGGCTCTTGATGTAGGGCAGCAGGTTCAGCGACCAGCCACTGACCGGCTTGACGGGAATGTTCGGATCGGTCGTGTGGCGCTGCATCTGCCAGGGTTCGGTGGTTGTGCTAGGCCAGACCTGCTCGATGGTTCCTCCGACGGGAACGAAGGTCTCGTCGTAGTCCTGAAGATACATGTGGTCGGCGAGCGTTATCTGCTTGAGGTTGGAGAGGCAGGTGGTCTGCCGGGCGCTTTCGCGTGCCTGGGCGAAGACGGGGAAAAGGATGGCGGCCAGGATCGCGATGATGGCGATGACAACGAGGAGTTCGATGAGCGTAAATCCGTTGCGTTTCAACAGGGGTCTCCTTTCTCAATCAAGGCTGTTGGTTCCGGTTACTGCGGTTTTATTATAACGGACAATGCGCCGAATTGCAACCCGGGCTTCTCCGAGAATAGAACGGCTCTTCTGCATGGATCGGAGGCTATTGTGACATGGGAATGTTAAGGACAGATTAACAGACGGTTAACCGCCTGTTAAATTCTCCGGGCGGCGCGCGCGAGGCGACGTTCAGCCTGCGCTCTGCTCCATTTCCAACTCTTTCTTGAGCAGGCGCTTGACGACCTTGCCCGTACCGCCGAGTGGCAGCGATTCGCGAAACAGCACGCGGCGCGGCGCTTTGAAGTTCGCTAAGTTCTTCCGACAGTAGGCGATGATCTCGCGTTCCGTCGGCGACTGGCCCGGCTTCGGCACGATGACCGCGACCACCTCCTCGCCGCGCAGCGCGTCCGGCAGGCCGATGACGGCGGCGTTAGCAACGGCAGGATGCGCGAACAGGACCTCCTCGACCTCGCGCGGATAGACGTTCAGGCCCGACGTGATGATCATGTCCTTCTTGCGATCCACGATGTAGACATAGCCCTCCTCGTCCATGCGGCCCATGTCGCCGGTGTGATACCAGCCGCTGCGCAGCGCCTCCGCCGTCGCCTCCGGCTGATTCAGGTAGCCGAGCATCACGTTGTCGCCGCGCACAACGATCTCCCCGACCTCGCCGACGGGGAGCGGGTTGTCGCTGTCGTCGAAGATGGCGATCTCCACGCCGGGCAGGGGCGGGCCAACGCTGCCGACTTTGCGCGGGCCGTCTACCGGGTTGACCGACGTGACCGGGCTGCACTCCGTCGGGCCGTCGCCTTCCAGCACCGGCACGCCGAAGCGCGCTTCCAGCGCCGCCAGGGTCGCCGCCGCCAGAGGCGCGCCGCCGGAGACGAACAGGCGCAGGCTGGAAAGGTCGTACTCGCGCTCCGGCGTGAACTGGAGCAGCACGTTGAACATCGTCGGGATGCCCGCGAAGATGGTGATGCGGTGCTTCTCGATGGTCTCCAGCACGCGGCCCGGCTGGAAGTTTTCCAGCAGGACGGAGGTGCAGCCGCCACCCAGCGCGGTGTTCATGCAGACCGTTCCGGCGAAGGAGTGGAAGAGCGGCAGGATGGTGATGAAGCGGTCTTCGGGCGTAAAGTGGAGGGCGGCGCGCACCTGCTCGACGTTGCAGGTCAGATTACGATGGGAGAGCATCGCGCCTTTGGGATGACCGGTCGTGCCGGAGGTATAGATGACGACCGCGCAGCTATTTTCGTCTATCGGCGGGTTCAGCGCCGCGCCCTCGGAGGCCGCCAATATCTCTGCGCCCCGCCGCATCAGTTCGGGCAGAGTCAGAAAGCCGGGGATCGAGTCGACCAGCGCCAGATCGGGCATCTCCGCGCGCGGGCTGATGCTGACGACATGGCGCAGGTTCGGCAGGTCCTGCCGCGCCGCCTGCACGCCGGGCAGCAGCGGGGGAGCCGTGATAACAAGCTGCACGTCGGCATCGCGCCAGATATATTCGAGTTCGGCGGGCTTGAGCAGGGGATTGGCCGGCACGACGACCGCGCCGATCTGCGCCGCCGCATAGTAGCCGTAGACAAATGGCGTACAGTTCGGCAGCAGCAGCGCGATTCGGTCGCCTGCCTGGATGCCGAGCGACAGCAGCCCCACCGCCAGCCGCTCGACGGCAACTTTTAGTTCCGCGTAGTTGGTGGACTGGTCGCGGAAGACAAGCGCGACGTTCTGCGAATAGTCCCGCGCACCCTGAAGGATAATATCACGAAGCAGCATTATGTCCTCTCATCCCTCCTCCGGGAGCGGCCCGAAGGTGAGTCAATCCGTCCTCTCGCCCAGCGCCAGTTCGACCGCGTTTTCCAGCGTCGGAACGATGGGGAGCGCGCTTTCCGTCTGCCCCAACTGCTCGCGGGCCTGTTCGAGTTCGCGCTGCACGACGCTGTAGTCCTCGTCGCCGTGCCGACGATAGATCTGCGCGGCGGCGGTCAGCATCGCGACGGCGCTCTGCCGGTCGCCCTGCTGCCACCGGATGCGCGCCAACTGCCGCAGGGCCGCCGCCGAACCCAGATCGTCGCCCGCCTCCTGCGAGAGCCGCAGCGACTCTCGCCCCAACTGCGCTGCTTGCTCCTCATCGCGCCGGTCGGTGGCGACGTTGGCGATGCCTTGCAGCAGGTGGCCCAGGTTGACGGCGGAGGCTTTCGTCGTCTCCTCGACCGTGTATTTGACCTTCTGCGCGCTGCGCCGCAGAATACTCTTGAACTTCTCCACGCCCGGCGACGTTTTCGGCGGCACGCGCTCCGGAGCCAGCTTCTGATTGAGCCACTCCAGCACGACGGAGGGCGGCACGCGATCCATCAACTGCGCGGCCCGCTCGATGCTGACCGGCACGCCTTCCAGTTCGCGCAGCAGCGCCTCGGCGTTTGCCCGCTCGGCCTCCGTCAGTTTCAGCTTCGGGTTGACGGCCAGCGCGCGCTCCAGAAACAGTTGCCCGGCGTCCGTCTCGGCCAGTGTCAGCGCGGCAGGCGGAATGGGCTGCGCGACCACCGCCACATCGAAGGCCGCGACATCCTCTGCCGGCGGCTCGCCCGGAACCGTCAGGCCGGAGAGTTCCAGTTCGTCCGCCCCGGCGATCTGAAGCGACTCGCGCGCCGTCGCCAGGCAGCGCAGACCGGTCGAGCCGGAGAGCAGTTCACGGATCAGATGGTCGGCCTGCGGCAGCAGGTTGGCGTCGTCCAGAATAAGCAGGCAGCGCCGGTCGGCCAGCCACGCGCGCACCTGCGGGAGCGCGGGCTGCGCCGGGTTGAACGGAATGTTCAGGGCCGAGGCGACCTCCACCGCCGCGCCGACCACGTCCCGCGCCTCCGTGAGTTTGACGTACCAGACTCCGTCCGGGAACCACTCCGCCCGCGCCGCCGCCGCCTGCAAACTCAGGCGTGTCTTGCCGATGCCCCCCGGCCCGGTGATGGTCAGGACGGGCTTTTCGCCCTGCGCCAGATACGCGGCGATCTGCTCGATCTCTCTGGCCCGGCCCACGAAGTTGGTGCGCTGCACCGGCAGGTTGTTGGGCTGGCCTTCCAGAGTGCGGGGCGGCGGGAACGGGCGCGCTTCCATGCCCGGATGGTGCGCCTGGTGCAGGCGCTGCGGCTGCCCCATGTCCTTGAGGCGGTGGTCGCCCAGGTCCTGAAACTCGATCTTGGCATCCAGCGCCCCGGCAAGCGCGGCCCGTCGTGTCTCTTCGGAGAGCAAGACCTGCCCGCCGTGCGCGGCGTTGCAGATGTGCGCGGCGCGGTTGACGACCGGGCCGAAATAGTCCTCGCCGTGCAGGAACGGCTCGCCGGTGTGCAGCCCCATACGGACGTGCAGCGCGCCGATGTCGGGCGGCCAGGGATAGCGCGCCAGGGCCGCCTGAGTGAAGAGAGCGCAGTGGAGGGCGGCAGCCGGGTCGGTGAAAGCGACCATGAAGGAGTCGCCCTCCGACTTGACCTCGTAGCCGCCGAAGCGAGAGATGGCGTCGCGGATGATGGCATCGTGCGCCTGCCAGACCGGGATGAACCGGTCGCCGTGCTGCTCCCAGAGGCGCGATGAGCCGGAGATGTCCGTGAACAGCAGCGTCACCACGCCGGAGGGAAGCGACGATTTCGACTCTTTGGCAGACCTGGACATAGGCGGGCCTCGGCGCGTAAAAACGTTTGACCTCCCCCCAACCCCCTCCTTCATAAGGAGGGGGAGTCCTCGCCTCTCCCCTCTCCCGCAAGGAGGGGGAGTCCTCGCCTCTCCCCTCTCCCGCAGCGTGGGAGAGGGGGCGGGGGTGAGGGCAGAATCGGGCGGGGTCTCTCAGGCGCGCATCGTCTCCTGATAGTAGCGGCACAGTTCTGTCACGGGACACTCGGCGCAGCGCGGCGTCGGCGCTTTGCACACCTGCCGCCCGTGCGTGATGAGCGCGACATGAAACCGGTAGACAAGGGCGTCGGGAAGCAGGGCTTGCAGCGCGTCGTGCGCCTTCGCCTCCCCGATCTGCTTTGTGATCAGCCCCAGCCGCCACGCCACCCGGAAGACGTGCGTATCCACCGGCAAAACCGGACGGCCCATCGCAAAGCAGAGAACGATGGCGGCGGTCTTCGGGCCGACTCCGGGCAGGGCCATCAGATAGGAACGGGCTTCCGCGTCGGAGAGTTTTTCCAGAAAGTCGAGCGTGATCTCGCCGTGTTCCGCCTGAATCGCTTTCAGCACGGCCTGAATGCGCGGCGCTTTGCTGTCGGCCAGTCCCCCGCAGCGGATCGTGTCGGCGATGGCGGCGGTCGGCGCGGCGATGACGGCCTCCCAGGTCGGAAACTCTGCTTTGAGCCGATCAAAGGCGCGAAACGAGTTGACATCGGAGGTGTGCTGCGACAGGATGCAGGCGACCAGTTCATCGAGCGGATTCAGGCGCGGATGCCATTTTGGAATGCCGTAGCGCGCCTCTAATCGCGCCACGATCTTCTCGACCCGCCTGCGCCTCTGCGCCTCCGTCTCCTGCGCGAACCTGTCTGTCGCCTCCCCCGCTTGCCTTTTCATTCTACGCTGCCGCTCTCTCCCGTCGTTTCCGAAGCCTCCTCACATTTCGCGTCCGTCGGGCCGGTTTCCTGCGCTACTGCGCGAGAATCGCGTAGGAATCTGTCTTGTAGTCGTCTAACAGAGGGCCAGCATAGAAACCATGCAGGCGAATGAGCAGATGACGACAAAACTTCTGGATCTGATAGAAACCACAACCGTTGAAAGCGACTTCGCGCCGCATCATCGCCTCGCGATGATCCAGGCCGATACTCTGGAAGCCTCTGCCCGGTTGCCCGCCGGGCAGTTTCGGCTGATTATCACGTCGCCGCCTTACAACATCGGCAAGCAGTACGAGCAACAGACGACGCTTGAATCCTATCTGGAATGGCAGACCCGTATCCTCGAACGCCTGGTAACGCTGCTCCTGCCGAACGGCAGCCTGTGCTGGCAGGTCGGGAACTATGTGGAGGACGGCGAGGTTTTCCCTCTCGACATCTACTTCTACCCGATTTTCAAACGCCTCGGCTTCCAGCTTCGCAACCGCATCATCTGGCACTTCGATCACGGGCTGCACGCTTCCCACCGTTTTTCGGGCCGCTACGAAACACTGCTCTGGTTCACGAAATCGGACGACTATCTTTTCAACCTGGATGCCGTGCGCGTACCGAGCAAATATCCGGGCAAGCTGCACTATAAGGGCGACAAACGCGGTCAACCGAGCGGCAATCCCCTCGGCAAGAATCCGTCCGATTTCTGGCAGTTTCTGCTGGAGGAGTGGGAAAGCGGTGTCTTCGAGATACCGAACGTCAAGTCCAATCACTGTGAGAAAACCGTTCATCCCTGCCAGTTTCCGGTCGAGTTGGTGGAACGTTGCCTTCTGGCCTTTACCGATGAGGACGACTGGATCCTCGACCCGTTTGCAGGCGTAGGCAGCAGTCTTATCGCGGCCGCCAAGAACAACCGGCGTGCCGTTGGCATCGAGCGCGATGGTGAATACTGCGCGATTGCCAGGCAGCGTGTCGCAGACTTCTACGCAGGCCAACTCAAGCTGCGCCCGCTCGGAAAGCCCGTCCACAAACCGACCGGCAGGGAGAAAGTCGCGCAGATCCCGATGCAATGGTAAAAGCGACAGAGGCGCACGATGTCTCTGAATAGCGTTGTAAAAAAGCCCGGCGTGTTTCTCGCGCCGGGCGAAACATAAAGAAGAGACAGAACAGATCGCAAATCAAACACCAAATGGTTTATGCCTGCTTCCCAGGCCGTTTCTGTTTGATACAAATACTGGTTCTTCAGGTGGACATTTGATGCTTCTCCGTGTTTTTTCCGTCTCCCAACGGTAACTGCCGGGGCGCGTGCCTACTTCACGGCAAAGGGCGCGCAGAGCGGATCGCCGATCACCATGTCCTTCCAGTTCATCACGCGCGAGGCCATATAGAAGCTCTCCGCCAGCGAGTAGCCGGAGGTATAGCGGTCGAACAGGATGTCCGGATGGGCGATGGCCGTCAGAAACGGCTCGGAGACATAGCCCTTGCAGCCTGTCACGCCCTGATGAATCAGGTCGGCGATGAGGGACTGCCCCGGCGATTCGGGGTTCTCGAAAGTGCGCCCGCTGCTGCTGACCGCCGTCTCCGCCAGCGCGCCGGGCCAGAAGGTCAGGCTCCGATATGCCGCCTTCTTGAACCCGATGGCGTTGCTGCCCCAGGAGACATAACCCATCAGGTTCTGATAGTTGCCCTTGAACTGCAACGCCTCGTGCAGGACGGTGGTGAAGCCCTTCTTGCGCAGCAGGGTATAGGCGCTGCGGATCGAGTCACTGTACTTCTTATAGCCGCCGAAGCCGGATGCGCCCGCCGGGTGCATCAGGAACAGCCCCTTCGTCCACTGCGCCTTGAGCGACTGATCTATCAGTTTCAGGCAGTCGGCGCGCGTATAGCCGATGAGCCGCGTCACCAGATAGATACGGAAGCGGCGGTGCGAGAAACGCTCGTTCTGCTGAAAGTAGGGGTTTTCCAGGGCCGTCTTTTGCGGGTACGCGCTCATCGCCACCAGAATGCTGTCGGGGCAGAACCCGCTGTTCTGCCCGTCGGCGATTCGGATCGGCATTCCCTTCGTCAGCACGATGAAATCCACATCGAGGCGATTGGCAGCAATAAACTGCTTGATCGGCTCCAGCATCTGCTCCTGGAAATCCTTCGCCGTGCAGTTCTCTGTGGTCGGGCAGGAGATGGAACAGACGTTGGCGCGGGGAATGTGCCGCTTCTGCACGTAGTAGTCGGCGATAGCAACGGAGTCGGGACTCTTCAGATTCTTCACGACCAGCACCTGCGCCGGAGAGAGCGCCTTCTGCTGCTCCGCCTCTGCCGGAGCCAGCGCATAGAGACAGAGCAGCGCGCCGACCAGCCAGAGCCGTACTCCACCTTGATAGCGCCTTACCAGGTCTTGCAAAGTTTTCATCTTATAATCCCGCCGCGGCCAGCAGCCTGGCAAGGGTCTCCGCCCAGCGTTCCGGGTGCGACTCATGGCGGTGTTCCGGCTCGAAGCCGAGGTTCTGATAGGTCTTGATGGCGGGCAGGCGGAAATCGTCCGTCTCCAGCACCGCATCCTGGCAGCCGAGCCGCACGAACTCATGCAGCACGGCCAGCGACACGATATAGCCGAGCCGCTGCCCTTTATGCTCCGGGTCAGCGGCGACGAAATGGACATAGCCCGACCCCGGATACTGCTCCGGCAGCAGCCGCGCCGAGGCCGTCGCGACCGGCTTTCCCTGATAATCAATGATGAACGTCTTCTTCACGTCGGGCGCATCAATCAGAGTCTTTCGTACCTTCTCCGGCGTCCACTGCGGGTCTTCAAACGCCTTCTGCATCAGGGCCGCCAGCGGTTCCAGATCGCCCGGCTGATACTCCCGCAGCGTATAGCCCGGCGGCAGGGGCGGGATTTCGGGCAGGTCGTCCAGATTCGGACGGCGCATAAAAAGCTGTTGCATCGCATCTCCTCTCCTACTGGAGTCCGCTCTATTGTAGTTCCTCCACCGTCTCCCGTCAAGCCTTCCGCGTTGTGCAAGGATTCGCCCCTTTTTGCCAGGGGAGTTGCTGTCCTCACCCCTCCCTGACCCTCCCCTTCGTAAGGGGAGGGAACCGTTTGGTCAGGCGTCCTCACTCCTCCAGCCAGGGAAACCCATCCGGGTCAGCCAACGCCCGCTCACGAAGCGCCGCCGGGTCATGCGGACGCACCTGCGCCAGAAAGGGGAAATCCTGCGGTTTTACGGGGAGTTTCGCCAGAGGTTTCACCGGCGTCAGGCTGGCCCACTGCGCCAGTTCGATCTCCACACCTTGATGGCGCTGTCGCGGCTGCTGTTCAAAACTGCCGCCAGGCAGCAGGTAGATCGTGCCGTCGCGCCAGGGGTCGTGCGGCAGCGCATCGCCGTTGATGGAGAAGAAGTAGTAGGGTGCGCTCCTCTCCGCTGCATAGAGTACCCGAAAGCAGGAGTTGACGAGCGACGTGACATACCGCTCCCTGTCCACAATCGCGAAGTAGAGCGGCCAGATGCCGTCGGATGCGGCGTAGACAGCGCGGCGGTTGCCGAACTCGGCCACATCGTTGGACTTGCGCGGCTCGAACTCTGCGATATTCGGATTGCCGGAACCGTGCAGCACGATGCCCTTGTGATCGCACAGGTAGCACAGGAACTGCCATTTCGGGGCGGATAGCATATAGGCGATCTCAGCCCCGGTTCCCGGCGCGACCGTCTCTGCATAAAGCCGCTCGAAGGAGGCAAGCGTCTCCGCACCCCAGTCGGCGGCGGGCTGCTTCAAATAATAGGCCGGTAACTGCATAATGAATCCCTCGGTCCCCCCAGCATCAGAAAGCGCCGAACGATGGAGAGGCGAATCAGGTTCCCAATCGAACGGGAGAGGTCGCTGTCTCTCCCACCACCGTATCCCACTGCCGCACGCGCCAGCGCGTCACCAGGCCGTTTCGCACGTAGGGATCGGCCTCTGCAAATCGCTCCGCAGCCTCCGGCGAGTCCCCTTGAAACAGCAAGACCGCGCCATCCACCGGGTCGGCCAGCGCGCCGCCAAGCAGGAGTTCGCCGCGTTCACAGGCGGCCCAGGCCAGCGCCAGGTGTTCGGCCCGAAACTCTTTCCGCCGTTCCAGATAGTCGGGAGCCGCATCATAGATAAGCAGATAGTGCATAGAGCCTCCGCATAGCTAACAGAGATAGACCAGCACCGCGTATCTGTATATCTGCGCCACGTGGAAGAAGTCACGAATGTCGCAGAAGGTTTTCCACAGATATGCGAAGTCGGATTCGTGCCAATGGCCTTCGGGTGGGACACCCGAAGCATTGAGCGCGGCGGGGTCATAACTGCGGCAGAGCGCCTCTTCCGTCACGGACTGCAACGCGCTTGCGATCTCACGCACCTGCTCTGCGGTGAGATAGCGGACTGGAGAGTCGGGATAACAGTAGTCTCCTCCGATGGGCGTGCCGCCCGAAATGGCGGCCCCAAGCAGCGGTTGCTTGGCCCATTCGCCGAAGGTCAGCAGCGAGTGCAGGCCCAGCCAGGTACGTTCCGTCCATAGCTCTGGCTCTGGCCTCACGTACTCGTCATCCTTACCGTCGGGATGGAGAAAGTTCGCCGGTGCATCCGGGTCGTCCCGCGCCTCGATGATGAGCCGTTCAAGCCGCTCCGGCGCGATACATCTGTACCAGGTATTGACGGACACGGCGCATTCCTCCGACATGTGAACAGTCTGCCAGGCTGTCCGTCTCAGTGTCCTTATATCCGAATCACACGTCATCAACGGTTACCAGGCCGTTGTCTACGAATTGAGCGACGAGTTCATTCCCGGCTAACAGTGCGGTTCCTAGGAGTGGACGGCGACCCATTGCCAGAACTGCCGCGCTCAGTTCCTGCCCTTTCCAGAAAATAGTAGCGCGGTAAGCATCCACGCTAACGTTGCTGTTGTCGGCAAGGTTCGCATATATTCCTTGATAGAAGGGGAGGCCGAGCGCGGCGACGGCTTCCGGCGGCAAGGCAAGCGCGCCCTCGAACCCCGTATCTACAACAAACTCGATAGCGATATCCGGCTGGCCTGACAGCCGCAGCGTTACGCTGACCCGAGCCTGCAAACCGACCACTGTTCCTGTCATCATGGCTCTGTTCGCACCAGAGAGCCGCCCAACGCATAAACGGCATTATAACCGATCCTCGCTCCGTAGAGCGCCGCCCCTGGATGCCGGGCAAACAGACGGTCGCCCGTCGTAATCAGGTCATCGCCTACCTCGTAATCCCCGGTCTCAATGTCAATGGAGACGATTTTACCGATATTTTCTTTGGTTTCTACCAGAGAGCGGATACGTTGCTCATACAGTTCGTTTCCGCGACGAGTGATCTCCTCGCTGCTATAACGTGGATGGGGCATGACAGCGCCTCCTGCTCCTTGATTTTATCTTCATTATACCGTAGAGGGAGACCATAAGCCGAAGGGCTTGCTCCACCTGCGACCGCCGGAAAGAACGGATTTCCGAAACCCTCGGCGCGTTTGACTTCGTATAGGGAGAGTGGTATACTGAAACGGCTGATAAACAGGCTGCACTTCCGCCCTTTTCCGCCGATTATTCCTACCAGACACTAACCCTTTGCACGCCACCGCGCGCCGATTCGAGGTGAACCCATACTATGGTCGCTCTACCCGGTTTTCTCAGTAAAATCTTTGATAGCAATGCGCGTGACATCGCACGCTACCAGGCCAATGTCGCCAAGATCAACGCGCTGGAACCCGAGTTCGAGAAGCTGTCCAACGCGCAACTGCGCGCCAAGACCGACGAACTGCGCCAGCGCGTCCAGCAGGAGTATGCCAGGCAGTATGCCGCCGCCGAACCGGGCTGGACGATGCTCACCGACCAGCAGCGCCGGGAGGCCGACCGCCGCATCTACGACCCGATCCTGGACTCGGTGCTGCCGGAAGCCTTCGCGCTCGTGCGGGAAGCCTCCAAGCGCACCCTCGGAATGCGCCACTACGATGTCCAGCTTATCGGCGGCATGGTGCTGCACGATGGACGCATCGCGGAGATGCGGACGGGCGAAGGCAAAACGCTGGTCGCCACGCTGCCCCTCTATCTCAATGCGCTGCTCGGCAAAGGCGCGCACCTCGTCACGGTCAACGACTATCTGTCCAAGCGCGACGCGGTCTGGAACGGCCCCATCTATCACCTGCTCGGCATGAGCGTCGGCATCATCCAGGGCCAGTCCCCGGAGACCGGCGACGAGGGCGGTTCCTATATCTACGATCCCGAATACGAACATCCCGACCCGCGCTTTACGAACGCCCGCGAATGCACGCGCGCCGAAGCCTACGCCTGCGACATCACCTACGGAACGAACAACGAGTTCGGCTTCGACTACCTGCGCGACAATATGGAGTTCAGCAAGGAGGAACTGCGCCAGCGCGAACTGCACTATGCCATCGTGGACGAGGTGGACTCTATCCTCATTGACGAGGCGCGCACGCCGCTGATCATCTCCGGCATGGTCGAGCAGGCCACCGACAAGTACGCCGTCATTGATAGTGTCGTCGCCAAGATGAAGCGCGGCATAGACGATCCCAAGGGGGATAAGGACAACCCGAACGCCGACAAGTTGAATCCGAATATCCACTATGTCGTGGATGAGAAGGCGAAGACGGCCACCATCACCGACGCGGGCGTGACCTTCGTCGAGCGGGCGCTCGGTATTCAGAACCTGGCGGACAACAATGAACTGATGCACTACCTGACGGCGGCGATGAAGGCGCATGGCGTCTTCCGCAAAGATATAGACTACGTCGTCAAGGACAACGGCGAGGGGCCGGAAATCATCATCGTGGACGAGAATACGGGCCGCCTGATGTTCGGTCGCCGCTATTCGGATGGGCTGCATCAGGCCATCGAAGCCAAAGAGCATGTCGAGATCAAGCACGAGAGCCAGACACTCGCCACCATCACCTTCCAGAACTATTTCCGGCTCTACTCCAAACTGGGCGGCATGACCGGAACCGCCAAGACGGAAGAGGAAGAGTTCCGCAAAATCTACGCGCTCGACGTAGTGCAGGTTCCGACGAACAGGCCGGTCATCCGCATAGACCATCCTGATGTCATCTATAAGTCGGAAGAGCATAAGCTGCGGGGCATCGCGGCGGAGATACTGCGTATCTACTGCAAGCAGCAGCCGCTGCTCGTCGGCACGCGCTCCATCGAGATGAGCGAGCGGGTCAGCGCGCGGATGCGACCTTCCAGCCTTGCCACGCTCTGCATGGTCGAGCTGGTGCGCAGCCATATCGAGTCGAACAAAGCCATCGCTTCGGAGAAGAAGCGCGAGTGGACGGCGCTCATCAACTCCAAGCTGGACGGCCTGAGCATTATCAAGCTGCGCCCTATCCTGAAAGAACTGGGCCTCAAAGACGATCCGCTCTCGCCGGAGAACATGAACGAGATCGCGCGCATCTTCGAGATTTCCGATAGTGGTCTGGAGTATCTGGAAGAGGCGCTGACGCACGGCATCCCGCACAAC
>Ga0070741_10007730_pt1 | contig 22043 bp, 18 predicted proteins | sample Coa_R1_4_FD_66440 | JGI IMG/M metagenome (GOLD analysis project Ga0070741, IMG submission 66440) | Surface soil microbial communities from Centralia Pennsylvania, which are recovering from an underground coalmine fire - Coalmine... | ecosystem: Environmental > Terrestrial > Soil > Unclassified ... | reverse complement strand
GGTGGTGGAAGACCCCTGAAGCTTCCGGTCCGGATCGGCCACCGTCGCGTAGGCAAGCGAGCCCCCTAGGCGGTAGGCGAGCTGACCCAGCAGCGTGTACACCTCCGCGTCCGGGATCAGCGGATCGGGCTGGCCCGCGGCCAGCGCTCCGCCCTCGAGCACGACAACCTGCGCCTTTGGGAAGTCCGCTCTACCGAGCCGTGCCGCGAGGTCCGCGACGAAGGGCGTGCCTGCGACCCGAGCAGGATCACGGAAAAGGTGATAAGCGGCCAACAGCGTATGTGTCTTCCCGCCACCGAACTCCGTCTGCATCCGATAGACACCAGCAGCCGACATGTCACCCGACAGACGAGCCGTGAGCTCACGGAGCACCGCCAGGAGGTTCTCGGTGAGGTACGTCTTCTCACAGAAGCTGACCGGATCGAGATAATCGGCCGGACCACGCCCGCGATCCACCATGCCGAGATCGGCTGCGAACAGCGACTCGTCAAAAGAGCCATCTGCGATGTCGCGACGAGGCTGAGCAACTTCACGCCACGGGCGAAGTGCAGTCACGCCGCCCCCCGTTCAAACAGCGTGAGCTCTTCCATGCTGGCGGTGGACTTCGCCGCCGCTTCGGCGAGCGCGTCCCGGTTGCCTCCAAGGCCAAGGAGCATCGTCCGCTCCTTGTCCCCATCTGGGAGGATCTCGGTCAAGGCCCTGGCGGTGGCCCAGAAGCTCGGCTCGATTCCCATACCGGTGGCCCCGAGCACTTCTTCCAACTCGCGACGGGCACCTGCGTCCCACAACTGGCAGGCCACGTGCAGGACGTCGATGAGCGACGGTGACACCGAAAGCTTGAGGCCCCTGCGCTCGTGCGGACCTAGGAGGGCGAAATTCGAACCTGCTCGGTGTGCGAGGCCGCCAGGACGGGCCAAGTAGCCAAGATCGATGTCGAACGCTCTCTCCAGTTTATAGGCCTCATCGGCTGGTATAGCTGCGGTCAGGTACGCCCATCGCCAGGTGAGGTAGAAGAGCGACTCGGCATCTAGGCCCCGAACCGAATCCGCTCCGAGCAGTCGCCGCATGGCGTGGCGAGCCACAACCTGATGGGCGAGGACCATAAGCTCGGCAACGTCGACTTCGTCACCTGAGAGCTTTACGACGCGGGAATACTGGGCGAAGACTTCGAATGCCGGACCGATCGCCGAGACGAAGTAGTCGGCACCGACGAGGCCCATCTCCTCGAAGGCGTCCAGGCGCTCGGCGATGCGGGTCTCCAGAGCGCGGACAACGTCGTCGTAAAAGCCCTCTTTCTCGGCGTTATGTGGACGACACACGAGCACAACTGAGGAACCGAGCACGGCGCTGTGTGCTGCGCTAGTTCGGTTGGCCATCTCCGAGCGCATTGGCCACGATGTGGAGACGACTAAATGGGCTGCACGTAAAGCGCGGAGCAGTCTTTCCCAAGCTGCAACGTCAGTGTGAGCGAAGACGATGGAGACGATACCCTCGGGCTTCACTACCCGGGCGAGTTCCGTTAGCGCCCGCTGGAGGCGTCGTTCGAACTCTTCGTGAGAGATGTAGTCCGGCGACTTCTTGTCGGCTCGATTCTCGATGATCTCTTGTTTTTTAGGGGTCAATCGCGGCGCAAACTCTGCGGGATATAAGTACCCAATGCTTCGTTTCAGCCACACATAAAAGAAGTCAGACAGGTCACCATACTGGATCGCATCGTAGTAGGGCGGATCGACGATGACCGCGTCGAATGATCCATTCTCAAATGGGAGTTCCTGCGCGTCGCCGCGCTGCACAGTTGCTGCGATTTCACCCGTGGTCGAACAGTGGCGGATGGCCAGTTCCACCCAGCGGGTCGCGCCATCCCAGCTACCAGAGACTTGGCCAAGAGGATCGATTTCAACGTAGTCCCACACCAAGCCGATGGCCTGCCGCGGAAATGTGTTGCGAACCTTCTCGCCAGTCACGTGCCAGCCGCAGAAGGATGAGTTGTAATCTGCGATCCTGTCGACCATGAGACCAAGATATGTTGCTACCGCCTGCGCCCGTTCCCGGTTCATTCCTTTCAGGACCATTTCCCCGTGCGCCGCGCGAACTGCCTCACAGAGGGAGCCGAGTACGAAGAGTTGCCTGCTGTTAAATAGCCCTCTAAAGGTGTCGATACCGTAGACGAGGCTTCGGTGGATGCGGTATTGGGATTTCGTGATTTGCTCGTCGGGGAGTGCGGAATTGCCATCGGGCGTTTCCTCAAGTCCCTCGAGCAACTTGGTGGCGAGGGCGTTTGCCCCATCAGCCTCGTCGGGACGGGGCTCCCGGTAGGTGCGGGCACCATCTTCGATGTCCAGCACTGCGTACAGTCGACTCCCGAACCCAACAGATTTGCCGTACTTCCGTACATCCTTCGCGACGGCGGACGTGCCGCAGCCCGGGCACGTGACCGAACTTGCCTTCATGGTGCCAGTCGAGAGGTCGGTACCCTCGGGTGGCTGCCCGTTGTGGATGCTGAGGTTGACTTGACCCGGTCGAGCGTCGACGGCAACCCAGACAGTGCGACGCGGGCTGCGAGCTAGCCAAAAGGAGGAGAGCAGCGGAATCTCGGCTCGGCAGGTCGGATTGGGGCAGGTCATCGTCCGAGCCCAGAAGTAGACGGCGGGACGGCGGCCCTGCGCATCGGCTGAGAACACTTCGGCGAACTTCGGCTCCACTCGTCTGCGGACCCACGCCGCCCAAGTCAAGAAGTCGTCGGCCAACGGATTGTTCCCCAGGCCTTCGGGTTGTCCGAATCGCTGCGGATACTCGAGCACGCACTTCTCGATGAGGTGCGCGACAGGATTGAGATCGATCGCGGTGGTGTCGCATCCGAGCCGCAGTGCCTCCAACGGGATGGCGCCTCCGCCCGCGAAACAGTCGAGAACCTTGGGGGGTCCGTGCGGGTACGCTTCGAGAAGGAGACGGTGCAGTGCCTTGATGCGCGAGGGCTTGGTGGAAGCTTCGAAGGAAGCGCCTTCGGCCAGGACCTGGAGAATTTCCTTGCGCATGGTGTCGTCGCCTGGGTCCGGCAACAGGGTTCCGAAGACGACTGCACGGCTCATGGCGAGTGGGCGCCGCGCCCACCACAGGTGCATCGTTGAAATGTGGCCGTGGCGGAGCGACTTCTCGCGGGCCGACTCGGAGTTGAAGATAGTAAGGGGCAGTTCCTCTTCGATGAGGCGACGGTCGGTCACGCGGGTGCTCCCTTGGCGGCTTCGATCACGGGCTCAGGGTTGATGCGGTAACGGACGTCGAGCGACGGCTCCCAAGCCCCGGCGAGCGTCTTGGCCGGGTTCTGGACCCGGTACAGGCGCGGTATGGACTGTGCGCAGTCGAGGACGACGTACAGCCAGTAGTCGTCGCCGAGTTCCTGGCTCTTGGCGAATTCGCTCCAGGTGAGCTCGACACGTCCTATGCCGGCGCGGCCCTTCACCTCGATGCAGCGGCGTTCGGCTCCCATGGTGGAGAGAAGATCGAAGCCCACGTGGTCGTCCTCGACGGACCGCACCGCGGCCCCGCGCGTTCGCTCGTAACGGCTGGCGACACCGATGGCGATCTCCTCGATGTCGGCGTTCGTGGCTCCGGTAGCGGTCGGGGCGCCGGGGCCCACCTCGATGGCAGAGGGAAGCGGGAGGAGCAGAGCGCTCCCAAGGACGCTGACGTCGCCTCGCCCCAGTGACCTCCCACGCTCGGTCGCCTCCAGGCGCTGGTGGCGACGCTGGTCGTGCTGCTCTTTCACCAGTTCCGCCTTGCGGAGCCTTCCCTCGGCGCCGGGTACTCCCCGGTCGATCTCTTCTTCGGCGGCGATGATGCCGGCGTCGGCCTGGGAGAGCAGCGCGCCGAACGAGCGTTTCAGGAAGTCCTCCTGAATGGCAGCCACCCCCTCCCGCTCGGCCCTTGCCTCCTCGAATGGGGACTCGAAGAGGTGCTGGCGAGCCCACATGACCAGTTCCGGGTCAGAGGGGACGGCGGTCGGAAGAGGTCCCTCGGTGTCCGGGTGAAAGTCATCGGTTCGTGGCACCACATCGAAGAGCGATGCAGCGGCGGCGACTTCGAAGCGTCCGTCGAGCAGGACGCGGGTCGCGGCCATCGTGCGCCGTACGATCTCGTCGTTGCCGTCAAGGACGTCGCCGACGAGGAATCGAAGCAGGGTCGGCTCGGAGGCGTCGGGGTCGAAGAACACGGCGCCTTTGGCGACTTCGGGTGCCGCATGCTCGATGACGTAGCTGACCAGCGCGTCGAAGAGGGGGTGGCCGGGACCGCAGAGTTCCGCAGCCGGGAGGGCGGCTTCCTCCTCGGTCCTGCGCGGGCGTGTCGTCACCGTCTTGTCGAAGGTGAGTCGCTTGTACTCCGCGGCGATCTGGCGGAGCGCCGTGCTAGTTCGGCTGCGGGCCACGAGCACGTTGGGAGACCGGTCGACCCGCAAGGTGCCCGGGTCGAGGCGCTTCGTGACCTTCCCGCCGGCGTATGCCATGGCATCGACGAAGAACCGTTCGAAGTAGCTCGGGGGTAGGCGCCGCTCCTCGGCCCGCGCCGCCCGGTCCCGCTCGCTTTGCCAGTCCAGGTAGTGGCGGGCCAGGGCACTCTGCAACAGCTCGTCGGCTCGGACCTTCGTGGCCGGGTCCACCTCAGCGCCGCCGAAGGACTCGACCGCCTGCTCCTTGGTGATCTCGCCGGCCAAGACCGCTTCAAGTACCTGCCGCAGGTTGGTACCGATGGCCTGCCCGACGACATCGAAGACCTTGTCGCCCAGGGCGATACCCATGTTCTCCATCTTCTTGAGGAGGACGCTGAGCACATAGCCTTCGCGGGTGTTCGTGGCGACCAGATTGAAGATGTAGACGTCGTCCGTCTGGCCGATCCGGTGGATGCGGCCCATGCGCTGCTCGAGCCGGTTCGGGTTCCACGGGATGTCGTAGTTGACCATCAGGTGGCAAAATTGGAGGTTGATGCCTTCCCCCGCCGCCTCCGTGGCCACCATGATCTGGGCCGTCTCTCGGAAGTAACGCTCCTGGCCGATCCGGTCCGCCAGCTTCATCTGGCCGTGGATCGTGGCCACCTCGAAGTCCTTCGACAGATTCTCGATGAGGTAGTCGAGGGTGTCCTTGTGCTCGGTGAAGATGAGGAGCTGCTTACGCCGGTCCTCCTTGAGACCCTGGCTGTACACCACGTCGAGCAGCTCGGTCAGCTTTCGCTCGGTGCGCTTGCCTTCGACCTCCTGAGCCAGAGCCAGGAGCGGTTGAAGGGCGGCGTGCTCCGCCTCGAGCTCGGAGACGGTCTCCGGCAGCCATTCCTCGAGCGCAGCCTCCTCGGCCTTCCAAAGCCCTTCCTCATCGAGATCGTCGAAGTCATCAACCTCCGAGACGACAGATGCGTGGAACGCCTTGCGGTTCCGCAGGTACGCCGCCGGATCCTCCAAGGCCTTTTCGATCCGTTCGATCCTGCGCTCGAGCGTACGGCGGATGGCCCGGGTGCTCGAAGCGACCCGCCGCTGCATCGTGGTCAGCGCGAATCCGGCCGTCGTCTTCGACTGGTCCCCGCGGATCTCTTTGAGCTTGCGGGACACGAAGTCAGTGACGGCCTCGTACAGCTCGAGCTCGTCACCCGCGATCTCGTACTCGACCCGCTGGGGGTGACGATCCTTGAACAGCTTGTTCCCGGCCATGTCCCGCATGATCTCCTTGGAGAACTTGCGGAAGCACTGAGTTGGCACCTTGAGCTTGCCTGGGCAACGGTCTCCCCAAGCATCGAGGTCGAGCAACCGGAGGAGCGCCCAAAGGCTGTAGTCCTTGCCTGAATGAGGCGTTGCCGTCATCAAGATCAGACGGTTGCTCTTGCGCGCCACCGCTTCGGCGGCCTTGTACCGCTCGCTCTTGCTCTTGATCTGGCCCTTGGTGTCAACGGAGATGGTGAAGCCATGGGCTTCGTCCACAATCGCCAGGTCCCAGTCTTTCTCCGCCGCGTCGAACGCCTCCCGGGCCCGCTCTGTCCGAAGGAAGTCGCGGCTGACGACGATACGGTCGTTGTGGTCCCACGGATTCTCGGTCAGCGACGACTCGAAGTGCGTGGCGCCGAGGAGAACGAAGTCGAGTTGGAACCGGTCGGCCAACTCCCGGATCCACTGGGGCCGCAGATTGGCGGGTGTGACGACGAGGATCCGGTCGCCCGCCCGCCGCAGGATCAGCTCCTTCATGTACAGGCCGGCCATGATCGTCTTCCCAGCACCAGGATCATCGGCCAGCAGGTAACGCAGGCGCGGCACGGGGAGGAAGCAGTCGTAGACCGCTTCGAGCTGATGAGGGAAGGGTTGGATATTGGAGACCGCCAGCGCTGCCATCTCGTAACGGAAGGCGATGTCGAGGCGGCGAGCCTCGACGCCGAGGCGGAACTGCACCGCGTCACCGTCGAAGCGGAGCGCATCCAACGTCTCGACCAGCTCGACCCCCGCGATTTCCGCTTCGGCCAAGACCTGCTTGCCGGGGCCAGCGGGACCGTCGAAGAAGAACTCCCAGAACGGGCCGGGCGTGACCGCCACAAGGGTCACCACCTCGTCTCGACCAGGGAAACGCACCCGAGCTTTCGGCTTCAGAAGCTCAACGTCAACTGCGGCCGCCTCAGCCATACCCGGCCGCGCCAATCGAACGCGTTCTGGAAACCGCCGGTGCTGGTCGAGCGGGGCGCTTACGGCGGATCCCGCGCCCGTCGCGGGCCGATCCCGTGGAGTTCAGGACGCGAGGCGCCGCGTCCGCTGGAACGGAAGCAAACATCGGAGCCATCCCTGGTTAGGCCAAACGTCGATTCGACGCGCTGCCAGGGTCTGGAGCACCGCTCCCGGAGCCAGCCAAGGCCGGCCCGACACGTTCGGGGCCTCGTCGTGCCGCCCCTCACGCTACACCCTGTCCGCGCTCGTCCGCGCCGCGGAAGGTCGCTACGCCGGCTGCACCCCTTGGGCGTCGTCGACGAGGCCGAGCACGTCGATGCGGTGCGGATCTCGGTAACGAGGGGTTGGATCACTTGGCCGCGTCGTCGATGGACTTCCTGGCGGCGGTGTGATTGCCCTTGATGGTCTTGTGAAGGTCGAAGGGCCCGGATCGTCTGCGCGACCGCACGCTCGGCGCCGGTCCTGTTGGTCTTCCCAGCTTGTCCTGGATCTCGCGACGCCTGCACCAGCAGGGACACTCATGCCAGTTCGACCGAAGCTCTAGGCGCGGCCCCGGATCACCAGGCCTAGGCCGATGCGATATAGACGGGGGACTTCGAACTCAGCCGCCGTGGCGACGTTGCCCCTCAGCGGTTGTAAGACTCCAATCTCATGCAGGTCGCGTAGCAGGTCATCGCCCGATGGTTTCAGGCCTTCCATCAAAACGCCGAGTTCCTCGCGCGTAAATGTTGATGTGGTCTGCCCGTCGAATCGACGGAAATGCTCGCGAAGCAACGGGAATTCGGCGAGGTAGGTCTCGCAGCGCAGGCGAGAAACATCGGGGAATGCATCGCGGATAGCTTCGCGAGCTAGCAAGCTCCCCCCTTCACCGGGTGCCGCATCGATTGCTCGTTGATTTCTCACGGCCAAGTTGCATAGCAGGATCGTTTCACGGGGGAGGGCAGTGCCCTGGGCGTCGGTGACTCTGGCAGACACCCAGTCGAGTATCTCTGCCTCCCGCTCGCCGGGGTACACCGTTGCCGGCAGAATCACCTGCAGCCCTCTGTCGCGCTGCTCGCGGTCGAGCATTTCCACGGGGTACTCGTCGATCTCGGGCACACGAGCGGCGACGTATGACCTCACCTCCGAAGCGGCGATCGCTCGCTTGAGAATGAGCCAAGCCAGTTCGTCGCGTGACCAGCGAAGCTCCACCTGCTTGTCGATTAGGTGGCTCTTGTTCGTGAAGTCCAGGTCGCGCCAGATGTCAGTCCGGAGCATGACCTTTGGCTGGATCGCTGGGAAGGTTCGTCGAATCGCCATGCTCGCGGTCATTAGGCCTTCGAGAGATCGAACACGTTCGGCGCGATCCGCCGGAAAGATCTCGTCGACTTTGTCGAACAGGAGCCACAGTCGCTTGCCTGCCGCGCTGAGCGAGATTTCGAGATCCTGCAGAAGGGACACGACGTCCAGCTGTTTCTTGCCGCCCTTAAGAGTCACTGTCGCTCCGCCCGCGGCGATCCTTACCTCGGCTGGCGCATCACCGACTGCCAGCTGCCACAGGCTGCGTAGTACCGGGCCGATTCTGAGATCCTTGGCACCCCCGATAGCCACGAGGAGATCGCGGGCCGGTCCCCGCGTGATATCGACCGCCCTGCCCGCTGCGAGAACGGCCCGCACTGCAATATAGAGCCGCCACAAGCGGTCGTGGTCGAATCCCGCTTCCGACTTAAGCCGTTCGATGTCCCCAGTGGCAATCTCGGAGAGATCCGAGAATCCTGTCCCCGCAGCGACGATTACGTCGCCCAGCGCCCTAGGCGCGAGCTGCCGAGCTACATCCTCATGCTTGGTCAACAGTTCGAAGAGAGCGCTCTTTCCCGTTCCCTTCGCCCCGAGAACAAGAGCCGTCCCGCCCTCTACGAACCGATCGAAATCCGCGGTGCGCACGAATCGCCGGTCGAGGTCGGGCTCCGACTCGGAATCAACCTTCCCAAAGTCTAGGGCCCGAAGAGCCAAGGCCGCCGCGCGCAGATCGTCTTCGTTCCTCATGGCCGCCCTCCGAAATCCGAGATCGGCCGTGGCCACGGAATCACAGGATTTTCCCCTTCTGGTCTATCGGATGCCGTGGCGACAGTCCACCGGCGCGCGCGAGTCGCAGACGCCGAAGCCAGCTAAGCAATCGAGCGACAGGGTCTGGTACGCCCATGATGGTCTACGCGTAGTGCGCCGACCACGGCCTCTACAGCTCGCCCCGTCCACGCAGCAGGGCCCGTGCGGGGTTGGACATGGCCGCTTCTTCGAGTCCCCGTCCGGCGACTTTGAGGTAGACCTGGGTGGTGGACAGGTCGGCGTGGCCGAGGAGGCGTTGAACTTCGGGGAGGGAGGCGCCGGCGTCGACGAGGAGGGTGGCGTAGGTGTGACGCAGGGCATGAGCCAGCGATCCCGCCGGGGGAATGACTCCGGCCCGCCGATACCAGCCGGCGACGAGGCCGTCCATGGCCTGCAAATTGAATGGCACGTAGTCGCCACGGAGGCGGCGGACGAACAGGGGGTCGGTGGGGGAGTGGCCCCCCGCCCGCTCCACCCGGGTGGCGAGGTAGCGGTCCACCGCGGCGACGACTTCCGGTCCGACGGGGATGACGCGGGTCTTGTTGCCCTTGCCGAGCACCCGGAGCCGAGGAGAGCGCTCTGCTGCTTCGACGGAACCGACCCGCATGGCGATGGCTTCGCCGCTGCGGACCCCGGCGCCGGCGAAGACGGCGAACAATGCGGCGTCGCGTTCGGGCCACGGATCCCGGGCCCGGGGATCGGTGCTACCGGCGGCCTGGGCGATCCGTTCCAGCTCGGCGTACTCCAACGCCTTCGGCACCCACTCCGGCCGCTTCGGACCCGCCAGCCCGTCCACCGGATTCGACAACAGCACCCCGGCCGCCACCAGGTGACGCCCGAAACCCCGCCAGGTCGACAGCACCCGCCGCACCGACGCCGGGCCATGGCCCGCCGCATAGTCCGCGACCGCGTCCAGCAACGCCGGGCCGGCCAGGTCACCCGGTTCGAGACGGCCGAGCTCGGCGTGGAGCCGGTCCGCCGTCGCCGCGTCGGCGGCGGCCGGCCGGTCGAGCCGGTCGGCCAGCCGGCTGGCGATGGCCACCAGGTCCTGGCGCCGGGCCGTTTCCGTGTTCGCCGAGAGCTTCTGGGTCCGGCCCCGGGCGAGCCATTCCTGCGCCGCCCGGGCCAGCGTGGCCTCCGGAGGAGCGGTTCGGCGCCGTGGGGTCACCGCACCAGGTTACCCGTAATAATTTCTGTTATTACGGGTACCGTGTCGAGCTGTCCGTCGGAGCCAGATATGCTCTTGACGCTATATATCGTGTGCGTTATAGTGAGGTGGTGCGGCGAGTCGAGTACCCGCAGTTCACCGACTGGATGCAGCGGCTGCCCCGAGACGTCTTCATTGCCGTCGAGGCCGACATCCGGTACCTCCTCGAGTTCGGGCGTTCAGCGGTTCTACCCAGCGCACGGTTGCGGATTCAACAGAGTGAGCATTTTCCCGACATGGCCGAGACGCGCACCGACATCGTCGACGACAGCGGTCGTCGCTGGGTCGTCAGGACCCTGGCCGTGTTCGCGGCCGGCGACTCGCTGTTGGCGTTCTGCGTTGCCGGCGACAAGAGCGCCTGGGCAGACGCTCATCCGACCGACGACTGGTACGACATCTGGGTGCCAGTCGCCGATCGAGTCTTCACCGTCATGAAGCAGAAAGAGGGATGGAAATGAGCGACCCCAAGGACTGGGCGGACGACGACCGGGAACCCGTCTACCGAGACGACGACGAAGCGTCCTGGCGAGGCGATCGCACCGTCAACGACGAAATCAGCAAACTCGTCGAGCAGCGCCGGCTCGAACACCACATGGTCGCATCACTCCAACAGCTCCGAAAGATCCTCGGCCGGACCCAGAACGACGTCGCCCAAACCTGGGGCCGACCCCAATCCCAAGTCTCCCGACTCGAGTCCGACCCCCTCCACGCCGAACTCGCCACCATACTCGCCTACATCCAAGCCCTCGGCGGCCGGCTCACCGTCGAAGCCGAAATCAGCGGCCGGGTCTATACCGTCGACCTCGCCGAGGCCAGCTGACGAACAGGAGCCAAATTCATCGCTCCCTGTCCAAGAGCACGAAGAGAGCGCGGTGTGGCGGACTTCCGGGACTTCGGCCAGGGCAACCCCCGTCCCCCGACGTGGGGTGAACGGGAGGCTCTGCAGCGTCTGCGAGAGCAGGGCGTCGCTGACGTCATCCTTGAACCCGACCAAACGCCCGCCAACTTCTGGGAAGCCGTCGTTCAGGCGGCAACAACCTTCATTGCGTCGACAGGAAGCCCGGTGTGGCGCGCCTGGGCGGAAGAGATGCGCTGGGCGATGGGATGGGCCCCGATCCTGCACAACAACCCCTACCAGACGTTCGAGGGGATCCTGCGCCAAGGCACGATCTATCTGGAGAAGGACACGATCCCCGCTGACCTCGGCGACCGACTCTCGGCTGTCGAACATCTCCTCGATCTCGCCCGAGATGCCAGCCAGGGATTCGTCGAGCGGGTCAACGACAGGGCTCGGTGGTTTCGCGTCGGCCTCCGAATCGAAGGAAGACGCTTCGTCCCGCTGACCGAGGAACACCTCCACACCGAGCTCGTCCAGCCGACCCTCCGGCTCCTCCACCGCCCCGAGCTCGCCGACGTCGACGCCCTGTACCGCAAAGCGTTCGACCGGGCGCTCAGCAACGACCCAGCGGGAGCGGTCACGGCCGCAACCAGCGCCGTCGAGGAAATGCTCCGGATCGGTCTTGGCGTGACGGGTTTCGAGCTCGGCCCACTCGTCGCGAAAGCCAAATCGGCCGGCTGGCTCGATAACGGCGCCGGAACGGTGATCAACAGCCTGGCGGCTCTCCGGAAGAACAGTGACGCCCACTGCGCCGGCACCTCCGACTTCGACGTCGCCATGTTTGCCGTCCACCTCGCGGCTGCAGCACTGGTCCATCTGAGCCGGGCCGAACCCTTCGGCCACCTCTCACCGTAGGTGGCCTATGGTTCACCTCGACCCTCCCCCGCAGGGAGACCCCCGGCCAACACGTATGGCTGGATAATGATTCAGTCCAAGTCAGACTCGTCTCCGGCGCTCACCAGGCTCAGCATCGCCCCGACGGACCCGACGGAATGCAAGTTAATTTCGCAGCGGTTGGCCGCGTCGCCGGCGACCCTGGCGGCGCAGCCGGTCCCACACCGCCTTCCGGACGTGGCTGCGGATGTTGCTGTACCAGCAGGTCCACGGGACGAGCTCGACGGTCAGACGGGTCTCCACGGCCCCATCAATCTCGCCCCCGGCGACGAGCCCCGGAATGGACAATACCGATCGGGTCAGTGCCCGGCAATAAGCCACCGGGATTTCCGGTGGCCCACCCGCTTTACACGGACGAGAACAGGAAAAAATCCGATTTTCTCAATAAACTTCGGTTATCTTCACCGTCCAATTGCAATTGTACTGCGTTCGAATCTCCACCTGTTGGAGCTTGTTAACCGTCGTTGAGACGATGACAGATCCAGATTGAAGAGCCCAGCCCCCGCCAGAGTTAGGGTTGTTCCAGGCGACCCGGGTACCGTCGACGATGACGTCGAGTTCTACCGCTGATGGGACCAACGTACTGCCCACCCTGACATAGGAAGCCTCTCCACTCGCCGTCCAGTCAATCTTGAGCTTCGGGGAGTGCGGAGTGATGAACCCATATTCGGTGTCTGTGCCGTTGTTTACACCGACGGTACCGGGCGCAGGGGATTGGGGTGCATTTGGACCCGGACCCGACATGGACAGCAGCATCTGAGGCACCGGGATGGTCGTCGTTGTCGTGGTTGGAGCCATCGTCGTTGTGGTGGTCGGAGCCGGATCCGGAGTGTTCAAGATCGTGTAGTAAAGGCGCGAGTAAGCAATTTCCGCATCAACGGCAGCTCGGTCCACAAGCTTGGCACCGTTATTCGTAGCGCCGCCACCAACGGTGAGAAGCTGCTTGCAGCGGGCAACCGGATCCTTACCAACACCGGCAGCGGGAATGTCAATGTAAAGCTGTTTCGCCTGCCGCACACAGTAGCTGAACAGATCCGAGCTGTAGGGCAAGGCGGTGGCGGTTGTCGGCATAATGACCACAATCTTCGCGGCAGCCGTAGGACTCGTGCTCGTCGCCGGAGCGACCGCGGTCGTTGTGGTTCCGAGGGGGACACTGGTCGACGTGGTCGGCATTTTGGCAGCCGTGGTCGCTTTCTGACTGGGTTGAGAGGTGCAGGCCGTTCCCAGCAGCACACCCACGAGCCCGAGCAGAACGGACTTGGTCTTCACTCGCTTCCTTCTTCCCCTGATCAGGCGGGATAGTGGTCAGGCATCTCCGTGTCTACGAAACCTTCGGGTTCTCGACAGCCGATGGCCGCCGCCTGACCGCTCGGGATCGAACGGCTACTGCCCGCCATCGGATCGCCGGGGCGGAAGCGGCTCCAACCGGCGCGGGATACCCCAATGAGCGTGGCTCCGGAGCCCTTGGGCGTGGCCCGTTGATCCGAGTTCAGTCACTTCCCGCTCAAGAGGCGTTGCTTCTGGGCGTCAAATTCCGATTCGCTGATCACGCCATCCGCCCTGAGCTGCGCCAGCTTCGTCAGTTCATCGGCGATGCTTTGCCCGCCATTTGGTGAGGCAACATTTACTGTTGTGTTTACGGTGGTAGCTGCCGGTGTACCGTTTGTAGTTTGGCGGATTCGCTCGTTGATGAACGCGATCGCCGCTCTGATGTCGACGACGCTCTCGACTCTGAATTCTAATCCTACTGATTCGCGGCCGGCATTGATGATGAGCGTCTTCTTGGTGGGCACGGCGAGATTGAAACCACCTGTAAGCATTGCCGTGCCGAGCCGACTGGCCAGAGGGGTCTTGTCGAAGTTCAGGGCATGAATCTGTCCGTAGGGGATAACACGGTACTTGGATTTGATTCGATTGGTTATCTCGATGCGATCCTCGTACAGATTGACAATTCCTTCCGAGGACTTCAATTGCATCAGGATCCCTTCTTCCCGGACAGAAGCACGCTTATATTCCTTGTCGGCATAGCGGGCTTCTTGAACGCTCTTTACTTTGTCTTTCATGTCGTCAAAAATGCCGTTTCTGGGACCGGGAGACTCGGCGGGGATTCGGATACTGGACCGATCTAGAAGTGCGCCACCGCAGTCAATACATTTCCCGGCAGCCGCCATCCTCGTATAGCCTGCTCCACAATTTGTGCAAACATAGGTAGCGCTTGGATCGTCCGCGAGCCCCTTCAGCGCTTTGTGGTAATTCTCCATCCCGGTGGCCTCCAGTGGTTCACTAGCAGGTAAGGGGGCGTCTTATCGCGGTGAGCGGGCGATCAGGCCCGTTGACGGGTGCTGGCTTAGGTTGACGAGGGCCTTCGGCCAGCCGGGCGGACTGTTTCGGCCGAGACAGGTGAAGTGAACTACCCACTCGATCAGGCTGATGCGCTATCCATACTGGGATACCTCGGACACCTGTTGGAACTTGATCGCCTGCGTGCTTCTCTTCCGGACGACGTGGGGCTACTCCTCGATGCGGTCTGACCACACCCGGTCACGTTGGGGTTGAACACCCGTCCTTGGTTGGGTTCTCCTCGGTCATCGGCACCGCTGTGTCACCTCTCCAGTCCGGTCCCGTCCGGCCCCGTTTGACCGCTCGGCGCTTTTTGGCCGCCAATGCTGCCCACGGCCGTTGCTCCATCATGCGCGTAGTCCGCACCGGATACCTATGGCCCGAACTGACCATTTTGCAAAGGAGCGCTCGCCTTGGCCTGATATGAACACGCGTTCCGAAGATCGTCGGGCTGCCAGCTGCGTCCCCACAAAACGCCCGGCCCGGAGCGCAACAGCCCGACCCGACCCGGCTGGCGACGAACGGCCGGCAGTCCAAGGGGTTGCACCCCTTGACCCCGCTTCTACGGCCGATGGCCGAGACCCCTAACGCCTTGGTTGGGACAGTTGCCCCTCTCGTAAGGTGCCCGGCGCAGGTATCTGATTTACGTCGATGACCCGGGTGATGCGCCGGACGGTACTGCCCCTACGCGCCCTCCTGACCGACCAACATCTTGTCACTCGGGTCGGAACTGTCCGTCCGGAGGGCCTTCTTCGAGGCTCAGGATCGGTTTTCCGGATCTATTGAGAAACCGGAGGTTGATCGAGGCGTTGCGGATCTTCTGGAGGGCCTCCGTATCATCGGGGCCGGTGTCGCTCTCGGCGGCGGCGGAGCCGGCCCTGACATCGATGTTGTAGCCAACGTCGATGCGGTTGGCGATGCCATTCAACGCCAGGCGGAGCTCGACTCGAAGTTCATTCTGTCGGCCGGCATCGACCCGGCTGGAGGCCTCCATCACGAGCTCCGCCGTGATCTCTTCGATGCGGTCGCTCATGACGCTGTTGGCGTGTTCATCGATCCCGGCGAGCCTGTCGGTGGGGACGCCTTGCTCGTTCATCTCGTGGCGGAGCTTTCGGATTTCCAGCAGGTTCTTGTAGGCGCCGATCAGCCGTTCCACCGCCACGGCCAGGAACGCAGCGGCTTTGGGGGCGAGGTCGATGAAGACGCCGAAGTCGGTGGCTGAGATCGAAACCACCTCAACCGAGGGTCGTGACCCCGTGCCAAGCTCGAGGAACGGACCCAAGAGGCGGTGCAGTTCTTGAAATTCGGCTCCGAGCCGGGAGAGTTGGTTCCCTACCGCAGGCCTTGGGATCAGCACCGCGACCTCGGCCCTGCCGGGCTGGAGTTCCTCGGCACCGACATGAAAATGCTCGAACGCTCCGAGAAGAGCCGTGAGCTGGGTGGCCAGCGCCTCGACCTCCGCATAGAGCCGGTCGATCTCGTCGGCGGCGACCGAGGGGGTGATCTGATTCCGTTCAAAGATCCCTCGGATCGTCACCCCCAGTCGCTCACCGAGGAGGTGATCGATCCCGAGTTCCTCTTCAACTTGGAGCCATGTCGGCGGAAAGGAATTGCTCGGAGCCGCCGCCAACGCCGTTAGGAGCCGATCCAACGTGGTCGCCACCTGCTGCTGAAAGTTGGCGTCCTGGGGCGCGTTGACTTGATTCCGAAGAGCGTCCCGGAGCTGCTGCAAGGTCGGTACCAACGACGTCTGCTCCAGATCGTCCTGGACCGCAATGCCCAATGCGTGAAGACGCTCGGCGTTCATCGCTTCCCTCCCCCGAGCGGTCCAACCACCTGAATACCAACCGTGTGATTCTGACAGGACTGGACAGGTCCGCGCCAGGGCCAACCCGATTGCGGGGTCCGAGGGGGCAGGGCCCCCTTCTCCTCACTGCCGAGAACCGTTCACCGCCCCGGGCAGAGGCCGCAGCGTTGGCCGGTGGGTACGGGGCCCCGCCGGCCGCTGGTAGCGAGGCGGTCCGGGCCCAACCGGGGGGAACCATCCGCCGCCACCCCCCGGCCGTCCCACGAAAACGGCACCGAATGCCATTTTTCGGACAAGGGCCGCGATCGTGTCATAACGGACCCGGCCGATCGTTGAACGTCATGAACCCGGCATCCCCCGCCGGGCAGGGCCAACCAACTGTGGTGGAGCGAGACGCGAGGCGACACGGCGTCTGCCTCGACGCGCCACCTAGCGAATTCGAGTCCAGGAGGACCGCCATGTGGTTCATCACGCTCGCCGACCAAGTCGTGAATCTCACCCCCGACAGCTCGGCCATCCCCGGGGCATCGGCCATCGAAAGTCTCGTCCGAGGGATCGTCTACATCGCCCTCCTCGCGTGCGGCGCCGCCGTCGCCCTGGGGGCGGGCCAGTGGGGTTTCGGGTCGCTGTCCACCAACCCCTACAACGTGGCCGCCGGCAAGCGGGCCGTGGTCCTTGGGCTGGCCGGCGCCGCCCTCATCGGCGCCAGCGGCCTGCTCGTGTCCAGGTTCTTTTCCATCGGCCAGGGCGCCCACTAGCCAAGAATCGTGGGTGTCACCAACCCCCAGAGGAGCGACCCATGAACCAGATGCTCGGCCTCTTCGCCTTCAGCCTGCTCGCTGCCGCCTACTTCGCCCCCAGCATCGTGGCGGGGTTGCGCAGGCACCACCAGGTGGGTGCCGTCGCAGTCGTCAATTTTTTCTTCGGCTGGACCGTTGTCGGCTGGGTGGTGGCGATGGCCATGGCCCTGAGCGCCGGCAGGCCCCGTGATTTTCGCTACGCCTACGCCCCGTTCACCGCCGCCGATCAGGCCGCCGCCATCCGCGCCGATCTCGGCCCCGTCATCGCTCAGGGCGCCTGGCCCCGCCCTGCCCCCCATGGGGAGCCGGCTCAGGAGCGCAGCGCATGAGCAACCGGGCAGTCACCATCCTCGCCGGAGCCACCCTCCTCCTCGGCGTCCTCATCGGCCGCGCCAGCGCCAACACCGGAGGAGGATCCAACAAGCCGAAGGCATCGACCGCTGCAACCCCGGGCCTCGACCCCAAGAGCTACCCCCGCACCAAGCAGGGCGCCGCCACCGCCGCCCAGGCCTACAACGACGCCCTCTTCCGGGCCAGCCTCAAGACACCGGACCAACGGCGAGCAGTCATTGAGGCGATCAGCACTGACGCCATGCGGGACCAGATCGATAAGGACGAAGACCAGGGCGCGGCTGTCGCCGCCAAGGTCTTCGACCTCCCGAAGGATGAAGGCCAGGTCGTCGGACGAATTACGCCGCTCGGTTACCGCGTCGTGACTTTCACGAAGGATTCCGCTCGGGTCGAGATCTGGACGCTGACGCTCCTCGGGAAGTCAGGCGTCGGTCACGGAATCCCTCCGCAGTTCAGTACTGCGACTGTCGACCTCGCCTGGGAACGGGGGGCGTGGCGAGTCGCAGGATCACCCCAGACCAAGGACGGGCCGACTCCGTTGGGTGATAGCCCGCAGGCGAGCAGCGACTTGCTAAACGCAACGAAGGATCTCCAGGAGTTCTCCTATGCGGCCCGCTAGACGTCTCGCAGGCGTCGCTGCACTCATGACCGCATGGGGAGCTCTCGTCGTCAGCATCGGCGTTGGCGCCACCTGGGGCCAGACGACCGAACCCACGGGGCCAGCCGTGCCACCGGCGGCGGCTGACCCTACGCCGCACGTTCCAGCGCCGGAGCCTGGCGACGGAAAGGGCTTCTGCGCAAAGAACCCCTTCACCCACGGTCTCTGCGGTGTGGTTGACGCGGCGAAGGACTTCGCCAACGGCGACCTGCCGGGAGCGGCCGGGGCCGTTGCCGGCGGTGTCGTGGCTCCGGTCGTCAGCGCCGCCACCGACAACGTTGCGTCGGCGATCACGAATTGGGTGGCCGATGGTGCCCGGACGGTCCTGGGCTGGCTGGGAAATCTGGTGGACGGGACGACGACGCCGCATCTGGAGGCGGAGTGGTTCCGGTCGCACTACCGGGCCATGGTCGCGTTGGCCGGGCTGGTGGTCCTGCCGCTGCTTATTTCGTCGATCCTGGGGGCGATTGTGCACCAGGATCCGGGCCGGCTGATCCGGACGGTGTTCGGTTACCTGCCGATGGCGGGGATCTTCACCGCCGGGGCGGTCAGCCTGGTGATCCTCGGGCTGAAGATCACCGACGACCTCTCTGCCTGGGTCGGCGCCGGCAGCGGCGCGGCGGCGGGCGACTTCCTCGGCAAGGCCGGCGCGGCGCTGAGCGTCGTCGGGACCAACCCCGGCGGGCAGTTCCTGGTGTTCCTCGGCGGCCTGATCCTGGCCGTGGGGGCGGTGGCGGTGTGGCTCGAGCTGCTCATCCGCTCGGCGGCCATCTACGTGGCGGTGCTGTTCCTCCCCCTCGCCTTGGCGGGAATGGTGTGGCCGGCCACGTCGCACTGGATCAAGCGGCTCACCCAGCTCCTGGTGGCCGTGATCCTGTCCAAGTTCGTCATCGTCGCCATCCTCGCCCTGGCCGCCTCCGGCCTGGCCGCCGCACCCGGCGACGGCGGCGGGTTCGGCTCCGTCCTGGCCGGCGGCGCCCTGCTCACCCTGGCCGCCTTCTCCCCCATGGCCCTTCTGCGGATGGCCCCCATCGTCGAAGCCAACCTCGCCGCCTCCATCGGCGGCGGCCGCGCCAGCACGACCGTGACCCGGGGCGTCACCGGCAAGGCCATGGACGGCGGCCGTTCCCTGGTCGACCAGGCCCAGACCTGGAATCTCCGGGACAGGACCACTCCCCCGCCGCGCACCTGGCGGACCTTCCAGCCCAACGCCTCGGCCGGCACAACCAGCGGCGCCGGTGTGGCCGCGGCCACGGGCGGGACCGCCATGGCGGCGGCGGTTGGCGCCAGGGCGGTCCAGAGCACCGGCCGGCACAGCAGCGGATTAGCCAATGGAGCAACTGGGCTGAGCGGGCACTCCCCCGCCGCCCACGACAACCCCACCGGCCCGGGGCCGTCGATCCCGAGACAGTGGGACCGCCCAACGACGTCGAGCAACGGATCGAAGGAGAAGGGAAACGGTGATGGCCACGACTGAGAGCCGGACCTATCAGTTCGGGCCGCTGGAGCGGCGGGGGCTGATCGCCGGGTTCCGGGCCGGGCAGCTGGCCATCGCCGCCCTGGGCGTGATGGGCGTCACCCTCCTCGCTTTGGACGGGCACGGCTTGGCCGCCGTGGCCGTGGTCGTGGTGGTGGGGCTGGTGGGGTTCGTGCCGCTGGCCGGCCGGCCGGTCGAGGGGTGGGCCCCCATCGTCGGCGGCTGGTTTGTGCGCCTCTTCACCGGCACCCGCCGCTGGCGCAACGACGCGCCACTCCTCGGCCACCGCAACGGCGAACCTCGGGCGCCGACGCTGCCCGACTCCCTGGCGGGCGTCGTCATCGTCGCCGCCGCCGGCCCTGACGGCCGGCCCATGGGGGTACTGCGGGAGCGGGGCGTCGGCGCCCGCCGCGGCATGCTCTACACCGCCGTGCTGGCCGTGCGGCCCCAGGCATTCGCCCTCTGTGACAGCGAGGAGCAGGCCCGCCGCCTGGCCGGGTGGGGCGCCATCCTGGCCGGCCTGGCCCGGGAAGGCAGCCCGGTGCGGCGGCTGCAGTGGCTGGAACGCACCGCCCCGGCCAACGACGGCGAACTCGCCCGCGCCGTCCGCGGCGCCCTGACCGTCCCGGCGTCCCATCCGCTGGCCGAGTCCTATCTGGACCTGGTGGAGCAGGCCGGGCCGGCCACCCAGACCCACGAGTGCTTCGTGGCCGTCCAGATCGACACGACCCGGGCCCGGCGGCTGTTCAAAGCGGCTGGTGGCGGCGACCAGGGCGCCGCCACGGTGCTGGCCCGGGAGGTCGCCACCATGGCCTCCGCCCTGGCCGACGCCGACCTGCGGGTCCAGGCGCTGCTGGATACGAGGGGCCTGGCCCGCATGATCCGGGAAGGATTCGACCCCGCCGCCCGCCCCGGCCTGGCCCGCCGCGCCGCCCAGAATCCGACCTCGCCAGGGGTGGCGCCGACGGCGGCGTGGCCCACCGCCACGCACGAGGAGTGGGACTCCTACCGGGCCGACGACACCTGGCATGCCGTCTACTGGGTCGAGGAGTGGCCGAGGACACCCGTCCGTCCCGACTTCCTCTCCGGCCTCCTGCTGGGCACCCGGGCGGCCCGGACGGTGTCGGTCACCATCGAACCCGTCTCACCCCTCAAGGCGACGCGGCAGGTGGAACGGGCCCGGGCCAACGACAGCGCCGACGACGCCCTGCGCTCCCGGCTGGGGTTCCTGTCCTCGGCGAGGCGGCGCCGCCAGGCCGAAGGGACCGAACGGCGGGAGGAGGAACTGGCCGACGGCCACGCCGAATGCCGCTTCTCCGGCTACGTCGCCGTCTCCGCCCCCGACCCCGACGCCCTCGAGGACGCCTGCGGCGAGATCGAACAGCACGCCGGCTCCGCCCGCCTCGTCCTGACCCGCCTGCGGGGCCAGCAGGCCGAAGCCTTCGCCTGGACGCTGCCGCTGTGCCGGGGCCTGCGGTGAGCAGCGAAGAGCTCCACGCCGCGGCGTCGAGGATCGCCGACGCCGGGCTCACCGCCGCTGTCCGCTTCGGAGTCGTCTGCATCGTCGTCTTGGCCGTCATCGACGGGTTCGCCCTCGCCGGCGCCGCTCCCCAGGGCGGCCGCCCGTTCGTCGCCGCCGCCTGGCACTTCGCTATCGGTGTCGGCGGCGCGGTCGGGTTCACCCGCCTGGCCGTTCGCATCCGCCACCTCGGAGGGATCAGATGAATCATCACACCCCGCCCGCCCTGCGCCGCCTCATCGCCGCCGCCACCGGGGCGGGATGGCGGGCGGTACCCACCCGCAAAGGAATCATGCTCCGTTCCCCCGACCGCACCACCCAGGTCCTCGTCCACCACAGCCCGTCGGACCGGCGGGCCATGAAGAATGCCCGGGCCCAGCTGCGCCGGGCCGGAGTGGCCGCCTGATGGGCCGCCCGCCGCTGGCCCATCGGGTCACCACCGCCCACCTCTGCGCCGCCTACCCCTTCGTGGCCGAAGGGGGCCTCCCCCCCTCGGCGCTGTATGTGGGGCGGGACCTCTTCGGCGCGGGGTTCTCCTACGACCCCTGGGCCCTCTACGACCAGAAGATCCTGACCGGCACCAACGCCGTCGTCCTCGGCCTCATCGGCCGGGGCAAGAGCGCCCTGGTGAAGACGCTCCTGGCCCGGGCCGTCCTGTTGGGCGTGTCGGGGGTGGCCTTCGACGTCAAAGGCGAATACGCCCCGCTCGCCGCCGCCTTCGGCGTCGAACCGCTCCGTCTCGCCCCCGGAGGCCACGTGCGGCTCAACCCCCTCGACCCGAGAACCTCCGAGCGGGACCAGACGGCCCTGGTCGAGACGCTGGCCGCCACCGCCCTCGACCGGCCGCTCCGCCCGGAGGAACGCACCGCCCTCGAAGTGGCCCTGATCGAAACCCGGCGCCGCCACCCAGAGGCCACGCTGCCGGCGGTGGTCGCCGCCCTGCTCGACCCCCACCCCGACACCGCCCGGCTCATCCCCCGCACCACCGTCGACGAGCTCGCCCACGCGGGCCGCCAGCCCGCCCTCGAGCTGCGCCGGCTGTGCGAAGGGCCCCTGGCCGGGATGTTCGACGGGCCCACCTCCGCCGCCGGGGACTTCCACGCGCCGCTCGTGGTCGTGGACCTCTCCGCCGTCTACCACTCCACCGCCCTGCCGCTGGTCATGACCTGCGTCGCTGCCTGGCTCCAGGGCACCATCAGCGCCGACACCATCACGAAGCGGATGGTGGTCCTCGACGAGGCGTGGCGGATGTTCTCCCACCTGGCCATCGCCACCTGGATGCAGGAGAGCTTCAAGCTGTCCCGGGCGCTGGGCGTCTC
>Ga0070741_10007729_pt1 | contig 22043 bp, 16 predicted proteins | sample Coa_R1_4_FD_66440 | JGI IMG/M metagenome (GOLD analysis project Ga0070741, IMG submission 66440) | Surface soil microbial communities from Centralia Pennsylvania, which are recovering from an underground coalmine fire - Coalmine... | ecosystem: Environmental > Terrestrial > Soil > Unclassified ... | reverse complement strand
AGGATGCAGGCAAGATCCTTGCGCTTCCAGAATAATTAATCGGCGGATCTTTCTGTAGACCCCGTCATCGCTTCCAGATTAAGAGCTTTGTCCAACTGCTCGGAAGTGAGAAGGTTTTGTTCCAGCACCACCTCTCGAATCGACTTACCGGTCTTCAGCGATTCCTTTGCAACTGCCGCCGCTTTCTCATAACCGATCAGCGGATTGAGAACAGTGACGTTGGTAATACTGTTTTCTGCATAGAATCTGCAGCGGTCTACATTTGCGGTTATGCCGGCGACGCACTTTGTTGCGAAAACACGTGTGGCATTCGACATTACTTCGATAGCCTGCAGGAGATTGTAGGCGATCACCGGCATCATCACGTTCAGCTCCAGTTGTCCGGCCTGAGCCGCCATCGCGACAGTGGCGTCGTTTCCGCAAACATGGAAACAGACCATGTTAAGCATCTCTGCCATAACCGGATTGACCTTTCCGGGCATAATCGACGATCCCGGCTGCATCGCAGGCAGATGAATTTCACCAAGACCTGTCTTTGGCCCCGATTCCATCAGTCGAAAATCGTTCGCCAGTTTGATCAGATCCAGAGCCAGATTGCGCAATGCACCCGAAAGATTCGCGAAAGGCGCCATGCTCTGCATCGCCGCCATCAGATTGCGGGCTGGTTTCAGGTCAAGACCGAGAGCTTTGCTCAATTCCTTTGCCATTTCTGCGCTGTATTTCGGATGAGTATTCAGACCCGTACCTGCTGCTGATCCTCCGATGCCTAAATGGCCGAGATCATCGGCGGCGAATTTAATTCGATCTCGATGCTGCCTGACGATTTCCGCATAAGCGCCAAATTCCTGTCCCAATCGTACCGGCACGGCGTCCTGCAGGTGTGTTCGACCAGACTTGATCACAGGCTCGAACTCTTTTCCTTTTTTCGCCAGCTCTTCTTGCAGGATGGCCAGGGATTTGAAAAGATCCTGGCAAAGCATCAACGCCGCCAGGCGAATCGCGGTAGGAATGACATCGTTTGTCGATTGAGCTTTGTTTACGTCGTCGTTCGGGTGAACCATTTTATAATCGCCACGCTTGCCGCCGTGCATCTCGATTGCGCGGTTTGCCAGGACTTCGTTGGTATTCATATTGTGCGAGGTTCCAGCGCCGGCTTGAAATACGTCAACGACGAACTGATCACGCAGGTTACCGCCGAGCACTTCGTCCGCGGCTGTCACTATCATGTCCGCCACTTCCTGTTTTAATTGCCCCAGCCGAGCATTGACAATAGCCGCGGCTCTTTTCACGTGAACGGTGGCATCAATGAACGCGGGCAGCGGGCGAAGACCGCTTATCGGGAAATTAACAACCGCGCGTTGTGTTTGCACGCCGTAATAAGAATTGACGGGAACTTCCAAATCTCCCAGCGAATCATGTTCGATTCGTGTTTCCATTGAGTATCCTCCATAAGTGCTGGCATTAGCGCTGGCCAAGTATTAATAATAAAAACTTCGAACGAGAGCAAATACTAGATTTCAGCGGTGCGGTCAAGGAAAGTGGCGCCGAAAAGTGGCGCAGACATTCAGTCTGCGCTAGGTGTCGGGCGGCCAATTCCTAGCAAGCCGAATCTCAATTCACCGACCAGCGCAGACTGAATGTCTGCGCCACTTTGTTGGCTGGCAACACGGCGTTGCAATAGCTAGAATGAGTTTATGTCGTTCTCAGAAAGGTACTCACGGCAGATAATTTTTCCAGGCATCGGAGAATCCGGCCAGAAAGCTTTGCTAAATGGTCGCGCCACCATCATTGGCTGCGGCGCGCTGGGCGCAATGCAGGCAGAGATGCTGGCAAGAGCTGGTGTTGGACACCTGCGCATAATCGACCGTGATTTTGTCGAGTTTTCAAACTTGCAGCGGCAGATAATGTTCACCGAACAGGACGCGATCGACCGATTGCCGAAAGCGATTGCCTGCGAAAAACGCATTACCTCTATTAACTCTGACATATCGCTCGAAGCCATCGTGGCTGACGTTAATCAATCGAACATAGAATCATTCGTCGCCGGCAGCGATGTTGTCCTTGACGGAACTGACAATTTTGAAACCCGTTATTTGATTAACGACGCCTGTGTGAAAAACAATGTGCCCTGGATATACGGCGCAGCAGTCGGCGCGCACGGTTTGACAATGACTATCAGACCTCGTCAAACTCCTTGTTTGCGCTGCGTGTTTGAAGATGCTCCGGCGCCGGGCACATTTCCCACTTGCGACACCGGAGGAATTATTCTTCCAATAATCGCCCAGGTAACCGCTGTGCAAGTTTCAGAGGCTTTGAAGATTATCACAAGCCAGCTCGATCTGTTGCACAATGGGCTGCTTCAATTTGATTTATGGCAGTACTCGCAAAGCCGGGTGAAACTTGATAACGCCCCTAATGACGACTGTCCGACTTGCAAGCGCGGCGAGTATCCGTTCCTGAACGCAGCTCGCGTCCAAAGTACGACCACCTTATGCGGACGGAACAGCGTCCAGATAAATAATTCCAATGGTGGAAAGCTGGACTTATCCGAACTCGCTAACCGCTTAAATACAAGCGGCGAGGTTTTCTTCAACAAGTACCTGCTGCGGTTCAAGGTCGGTGAATACGAAATGACGATCTTTCCCGATGCCCGAGGGATAATAAAAGGAACCAGTGACATCTCTGTCGCCCGTTCTTTATACGCAAGATATATTGGAGCATAGAATTCCATCGATGACCATCTATCTCGATAACGCTTCGACCAGCTTTCCAAAACCTGAATCCGTTTACCGCCGAATGACGGAGTTCCTGCGGGAGTCGGGCGCTAATCCGGGAAGAGCTGGTCATAAAATGGCAGTACAGGCAGAGCGCGAGATTGATCTTGTCAGGCTAAAAATTGCCAGGTTGATCGGGGCGAAGGAACCGCGTCAAGTTGTCTTCACGCTGAACGGAACGGACGCGTTGAATATCGCCATCAAAGGTATAGTCAAGGAAGGCGATCACGTTATTACCTCTACGCTTGAACACAATTCGGTCTCGCGTCCCCTGGAGCAATTGCGCGTCAACAACGTTGTTTCTGTCAACAAGGTTGGTTTTGATTCGAGTGGCCAGATCGATCCTGACGACATCAGAAACGCGATTCAACCCACTACGCGATTGATTATCCTTACACACGCTTCAAATGTAATAGGCACGATTCAGCCGGTTACCGAAATCGGCGAAATTGCCAGAAATCACAACCTGCTCTTCCTTGTTGATGCTGCCCAAACAGCAGGTTGCCTGCAGATTGACATCGAACGTTCGAATATAGATCTGCTTGCCGCGCCGGGACATAAAAGTCTGCTTGGTCCACCCGGAACCGGTTTTCTCTACGTTGGACCACGTGCTGCCGAGGTCATTCGCCCGATCAGAGAAGGCGGCACCGGAGGAGATTCTGCTTCTAAACTTCAGCCGGAGGAATTCCCGTTTCGTCTGGAAGGCGGCACACCGAACACATCGGGCATAGCAGGTCTGGGCGCGGGTATTGATTTCATTGATGGACGTGGACTTGAACAAATCCGCCAGTATGACCAATCGCTTATTTCGACAGTGCTAAACCGGTTGACTGAGATGGAAGGAGTGACCGTTTATCCGAACAATTTGTCTTCAGACCGTGTCGGCGTCGCCTCATTTAATGTCAAAGGGTTCAGTCCCGCTGAACTGGGGAACATTCTTGATGAGTCTTTTGACATAGCGGTACGAACCGGTTTGCACTGCGCCCCATATCTGCACCAGTCAATTGGAACTTTTCCTGAAGGGTCGGTACGCGCGAGCGTAAATCCCTTGTCAACGGCTGAGGACGTGAACGCGCTTTGCAATGCGATAGATGAAATTCTTAAGTCATGACTTGCATTTGACGCAGATAAGCCGATTTGTTATTGATAAATTGTGAAATTGGCGCTAGATTTTTCCGCGTTTTTCTAATGCTCGTAATTTGTAACAGAATCAAGTATCGGACCGTTAAATATTGGGAAGATACTGAATAACAAATTTCTCGGAGGTGTGCCGGTGCCAAGTGGTAATTGCCCTGAATGTGAAGCCGAAGTCCACGTCGACGAAGATACAGATAAAGGCGATGTCGTGTCGTGTCCCGATTGCGGCGTCGAACTGGAAGTCGTCGGTCTGGATCCAATCGAACTCGATATTGCCCCGGAAGAAGACGAAGACTGGAGCGAATAGTTACAGTTATGCCTCGGAATGCGAGATCAAACCGAAATCGTATTCCGAGGCTCATCCTTTTTCTTTCTGTTTACGAGCAAACACAGTCGAATCCGCTCTTGTTTTAGTTGCCAAATTCTCTTGACGACTCTCGGTGAGGCTCGTTTTGTAAACTGTTAAAGAGTACAATTCCCCTGAACGCCCCTTAAGCCTAATCCAGTAACGCAAAGATGAAGTACATTATCGCCGGCACTGCCGGCCACATCGATCACGGCAAAACCGCTCTGGTCAAAGCTCTGACCGGTATCGATGCTGACCGCCTGAAAGAAGAAAAACAGCGTGGTATCACTATTGATATTGGATTCGCCGATCTGGCTGTTGGCGATCTGCGGTTCGGCTTTGTCGATGTGCCTGGGCACGAACGTTTTATCAAAAACATGCTGGCAGGAGCACACGGTCTGGATCTGGTGATGCTGGTGATTGCCGCCGATGAATCGTTGATGCCGCAGACTCGCGAACACTTTGATATATGCCGCCTGCTTCATATTAAATCCGGGCTGATCGTTATAACCAAAATAGACATGGTTGATAACGACATGAAGGAACTGGTTCGCGACGAAGTCCGGGAGTTGGTCAAAGATTCTTTCCTTGAACACGCGCCCATGATTTTTGTCAGCTCAAAAACCGGAGAAGGAATCGACCAGTTAAAGAAAGAACTTGAATCGCTTGGTTCCACAGTTGCAGCAAAGACAATCGACGCAGTCCCGCGTCTGCCGATCGACCGGGTTTTCACAATCAAAGGCTTTGGCACGGTTGTAACCGGGACCATGATTGCCGGATCGGTGAAAGCCGGAGATGAAGTCGAATTGTTGCCGAGCGGACGTCGTGTTCGCGTTCGTAATATTCAGGTCCACAACGCCACGGTTGAGCATGCAAGGGCTGGTCAAAGGACTGCCATCAACCTGCAGGGGATCGATCACGACGAAGTCGAGCGCGGACATACAATGGTACCAGCAGGCAGGCTGCGTGAAACGTCGATGCTCGACGCGCGGATCGAGCTTCTTAAATCTGCCAACCGCCCATTGAAAAACCGGGCTCGGGTACGGCTTCACCACGGAACGCTGGAAGTACTGGCTCGCGTTGTCTTGCTTGGCGCAACAGAAATCAAACCCGGAGAGAATGCTCTGGTGCAGCTAAGATTAGAAGCACCTACTGTTGCGCTACCACGCGACCGATTCATCCTCAGAAGCTACTCTCCGCCCCAAACAATTGCAGGCGGAATAATCATCGATGCCTTGCCTGCAAAACATCGGATCAGTGATCAATCGGCAATTGGTTTTTTAAAAAAACTTGAAGCGTCCGACGACATAGAGACAATAGCTCTTTTGGCTTCTGCGGCAGGCATTCGCGGTATTGATCACAGCGACATTGCCGCACGAACCGGTCTCACCGACGACGCCATTCAACTAGTAATAGATCATCTCGCAAGAAATAAACGAATCGTCGTTGTCAGCCAGTCTCCGATGCTGGCGCTTGCCGCCGAGGCGTTTAAAGAGATGAAAGTTCAGATCCTGGATGCCGTGCGTGGTTATCACAAACGCGAGCCGTTAGGATTGGGAATTCCGCGTGAAGAGGTCAGGGAAAAGCTGTTTTCGAAATCCAGGACTGAGGCGTTCAAATTTGTCATCAACAGCCTGATTGCGGAAAAATTGATTAGCACAGAAAAAGATCTATTGCGATTGTCTTCGCAATCACCTTCACTGTCGGACCAGGACAAGGAAGCCAAGACAAAAATCGAATCATCGTTCAGAAGTGCCGGGCTGCAACCATTGAGCTTTGCCGAGGTAATCGCCAGCCTAAAACTTGAAAACAGTCGAGCGCAAAAGATCCTTCAATTGCTCAGCAACGAAGGCAAGCTCCTTCGCGTAGGCGATCTGATATTTCACAAGGACACATTGGACAAGTTGAAAGACCAGGTTCGAGCAGAAAAAGCGAAAAGACCCGTTCTTGACGTAGCGACATTCAAGGATATGACGGGGGTTTCCAGAAAATACGCGATCCCACTTCTAGAATATCTGGACCGCGAGCGTATCACACGTCGAGTCGGAAACGACCGCCAGATTCTGTGACGGCTCTTGTATTAAATTGTGTTTGACTGCTGGACGACTTATTTAGATGCTGGTACTATGCCATTGAAATCAAACCTAAATAGCTGATTTCAATGCAAAGGAGCTGTGATCATGGGATCCCTCAGTTACACCGAAATGGCGGTATTGCTCGCCGTCATCATTCTTCTGTTTGGCTCAAAGCGCATCCCCGAATTTGCCCGCGGTCTTGGTGGAAGCATTCGCGAATTCAAAGGAGCTTTGCACGGCAACAACGAAAAAGAGCCAAGCGAAAGCCACAAATAATTTAGTACCGCACACGTCTTTTATTCTATGCTGAAGTATCTAGCCTCTTCGTGGTGAACAATAATCGCTGAAGTCGACTGTTCCGGGTCCAACTGATATTCCTCTGACAACATCACATCGATTCGCGAAGGATCCAACAGTTCGAACAGTTTCGTTTGATCCTCAAGGTTCGGACATGCAGGATACCCAAAACTGAATCGTGATCCCTGGTAGCCCTGCTGAAACAGCTTTCGAACATCTTTAGCATCTTTGCCTGCAATGCCGAGTTCTTCCCTTACTCGTTTATGCCAGAATTCCGCCAAAGCTTCGGCTGTTTCTACGCTCAAACCGTGAAAATAGAGATAATCAGAATAATTGTCGGATTGAAAAAGCTGATGCGCGTATTCCGATGCCTTGCGGCCAACTGTGACCAATGAGAAAGCAACCGTGTCGATGCGATGGGAATCGCGAGACGCAAAGTAATCCGCCAGGCACAATCGCTTGCCCTTTGGTTGGCGCGGAAATTCAAATCGAAGTCGTTCGGTCTTCTGGTCGTCGTGATAGATGATCAGCTCGTTACCTTCGGATTGACACGGAAAATATCCGTAGACAGCTTTTGGAACAAGTAGCTTTTCTTTTTCGCTTTTTGCTTTCAGCTCGTTGAAAACCGGAACGATCTTCTCTTCGATGAAGGCCTGATATTCTTTTTGATTTCGCTTGCCTTGCCGAACCTGCCATTGCCCTTTGAATAGGGCGACTTCATTGATGTATTTGAAAACATCATCGAGCGGAATATCATCGGCAACGCGAGTTCCCCAGAACGGCGGCGTCGGGATTTCAACATTCCTTGATATCGTTGACTCGGCCACTTCTCGTGTCGGATTGAAGCCATTATCTGCAACAGCGTTTCCGTTGGGGATAGATGCCGCAGCGGCTACTCTGACGCTGACTCCTGATGTACTCGAATCAATCCCTAACTTTGCTTCTTCCGCCATTAATGCATCGACAGCCGCGGTTGCTACGCCGGCCGATTTGGTATCGTCATTCGAAGAACCAGTCAGGCTGTCCATCGTATAAAGACCAGAGAAAGCATCGTTGGCGTAGAAAAGCCGCCCTTTATAAATCGAGCGCAAATCCTCCTCGACATAACGTCTTGTCAAAGCCGCGCCGCCCAGAACCACAGGCACTTTGACGCTGAGCTCATTCATCAGTTCGAGGTTCTCTTTCATTATCAAGGTTGATTTGACAAGCAGACCGCTCATTCCGATTGCGTCCGCGCCGTGCTCTTTATATGAAGAGAGAATCGCATCGATCGGTACCTTGATGCCAAGGTTCACTACTTTGTAACCGTTGTTGGTCAGGATGATGTCGACCAGGTTTTTCCCTATGTCGTGAACGTCGCCCTTCACCGTTGCCAGAATCATCGTTCCTTTGGTGGTAGCGCTTCCCTTTTTCTCCATCAAGGGTTCGAGAAATCGGACGGCGGCTTTCATCACTTCAGCCGACTGCAACACGAACGGCAACTGCATTTGACCGCTTCCGAACAAATCGCCAACTACACGCATGCCGTCCAGGAGAATGTCATTGACGATCTCCAGTGGTTTATATTTTTCCAGGGCGACTTGTAATTGCTGCTCCAGACCTTTCTTTTCGCCGTCAATGATGTGATTTTTCAATCTCTGTTCGACAGGCAGATTGCTTTCGTCTTTTTCTTCGCGTTTTGCCGAAACGCCTTCGAACAGTTTGGTGAACTCGGTTAGAGGATCGTAAATGCAGATATCGCCTTCGAATTTACGACGGTCGTAGATCAATTCCGTCGCAATCTCCTGCTCTTTGTCGGCGATTCGATTCAACGGCAGAATCTTTCCTGCGTGAACGATTGCTGCATCCAGGCCAGCTTGAATCAATTCGTGCAAAAACACGGAATTCAGGATTACCCGCGAGGCAGGTTTAAGACCGAACGATGCGTTCGACAACCCAACAACAGTATTTGACGCTGGGAGCTCTGTCTTTATTCGGCGGACAGCTTCAATGGTTTCGGCGGCGTTCCTTCGATCTTCTTCAATACCGGTTGAAATCGGCAGAACCAAAGGGTCGAAGAAGATGTCGTGAGGATCGATCCCACACTCTTCCGTCGCCTGCTTGTAAGCTCGATGCGCGATCTCGATCTTCTTGTCCGCGGTGCGAGCCATTCCCTCTTCGTCAATTGTTCCGATGACAACAGCGGCGCCGTATTGTCTTGCCAGTCCAAGAACCTTCAGAAAGCGCGGCTCGCCATCTTCGTAGTTAGTAGAGTTAAGAATGCATTTGCCACCCGCGAGTTGCAGACCTGCTTCCATCATCTGCCATTCGGTCGAATCGAGCATCAATGGAAGGTTAACGTTCGTGGCGAGGCGAGAAATGACCTGTCGCATATCGCTCGGGCCGTCGCGGCCGACCTCGTCCATGTTTACATCCAGAATGTGCGCGCCTTCTTTTACTTGTTCCTTTGCTAAGTAAGCGATGCCTTCCCAATCTTCATTAGCTAAAAGGTCACGACACTTCTTTGAGCCTTTAACATTTACGCGTTCACCAACAATTAGGAATGAGCTGTCCTGCTTATAGGGTTGAGCGCTAAAGATCGAACTTGCCGCTGGAGTTGGTTGAACATGGCGGACACGTGGAGACAACCCGCCAACCGTATCGACAACCGCTTTCAAATGGGCGGGCGTGGTTCCGCAACAGCCACCAACAATATTAACGCCAAAGTCCCTTGCAAAGTGCAGGAGGTCGGCAGAAAGACTCGCAGGCGTTTCCTTGTAAACCGTCTGAAAATTCTCTACCTCAGGCAGTCCGGCATTCGGCAGACAAGATACAGGAATTGGTGAATTCTCACAAAGATAGCGCACGTGCTCTATCATTGCTTTCGGACCGGTCGCGCAATTCATCCCGATAACATCTATTGGCAATGCCGAAAGCGTTGTAAGGGCCGCCCCTATGTCGGTGCCAACCATCATAGTGCCCGAATTCGCCTCGATTGTAACCTGGGCCATAACCGGTATCCGACGCCCTATTTGCCGTAAGCAATCAAAGATCGAAATCAACGCAATCTTTGTTTGCATGATATCGATACACGTTTCGACTAGAAGAATATCCACGCCACCGTCAACCAAACCCCGGACCTGGACGTCAAACGCCTCTTTCATATCTTTAAAGGTGATATGTCCGATGCTCGGTGATTTTGTCGTGGGGCCAATCGAGCCCGCGACCCAGCGCGGTTTGGATTTTGTCGAAAAGTCAACGGCAACACGTTTTGCCAGTTGTGCGGCCTTGAAATTCAATTCGTAAGCGCGGTCGGCAATCCCATATTCGGCAAGCACAATCGGCGTGGAACCAAACGTATCGGTTTCAACAACATCGCAACCTACCTCAAAAAATGAGCTATGAACTAATTCGACCGATTGCGGTTTAGTGTCGACCAGAATTTCGTTACAACCTTCGAGCCCGCCAAAGTCGTCGGCGTTAAGGTTCTGATTCTGTAAATTCGTCCCCATCGCGCCGTCGAACACGACGATCCGCTCTTTTAACGTTTCAAGAAATGAAGAAGCCATCAGATCTAAAACTGCCTCCTTAATAATCCGTTCGCCGGACGCCAAAAAGCCCGCGCCAACCGGTGCGGGCTTTAACGTACAGAATGCGCGCGGATTGGCTATTTAGCACTTTTTTACGTGGCGCAAGTTGCCGTAAATCGCCACGACTTACTCTCACAAATCGTGATTAGTGTATTCTTTATCGCCCCTTCTTGTCAAAGTTTTCGCAGAATACCAGTGGCGCAGACATTCAGTCCGCGCTTCCTCAATGAAGCGAACGCTGAAGCCAAACGTCTAGATTCGTTAACGAGCGCAGACTGAATGTCTGCGCCACTTCTGCCTTGCTTGATCAATCCGTTCGGCGTAAGCTTTAGTCAGGTCTGATTACTCGAGGCATAATGAAATTTATCGAAGAGGCGATCGTCTTCGCCATTATCTTTTTCTTTGTTCAGCGTTGGCTCCATCGAACGTTCGGCAATCCTCAACCCAGAGCGCGGATTCACAAAGTTGAGAATGCAATTCAGAAGAGTTCAAAGATGGTCCAGTGCGCTTCGTGTCGGACCTTCATCCCGAGCGATCGTGCAGTGAAATACTCACCCAAGCGGTCGTCCGAATTCTATCTCTGTTCTGAATGCGAATCTCCGCAATCAAACGTTGCGCACATGTAGCCGTTTAACTCAACGGTTGTGGTTTCGCAAGACCCTGCTGATAGGCATAGACAACCAGTTCAAATCGATCTGACTTACCCAGCTTGCTGAAAATTGAAGTCAGGTGATGGCGAACCGTGGCTTCGCTGATAAAAAGCGTCTCCGCGATTTGTTGGTTTTTAAGCCCCTTTGTAACAAGGGCAATGACTTCCAACTCTCGTTTTGTCAGGGAAGCAATCCTGACATCCTCCGGATTCGGTTGTTCCGGCACTCGGTCTTTTCCGACTTTTGGGACCATCTGCCATAGCAGCGACGGGTTGAACCACACGTTACCAGAGTGAACCCGGCGGATTGCTTCAATCAGATCGCCCGTCACGTCGTTTTTTAAGACTAAACCCATCGCGCCCAGCTGAATGGCTTTTTTATGAACTTCGCTGTCGCGTACACCGGTCAGAATAATTATTCGAGGAGGGTATTCCACTTTCAAGAGCTCTGGTACAAAATCGAGTCCGTTACTGCTGCCCAGGTCCAGATCCAGCAGCACGATGTCCGGCTGCTCTCGCCTAACAGCCTCAAACGTTGAATCGCGATCACCGGCCTCGCCGACGATAGCAATGCCATCGGCCGTTTCCAGCAGCATCTGCAAACCGGCTCGAAATATGGAATGATCGTCGACAATCAGGACTCGGATCGGTTTGTCTACTTCGTTGGTTGAATCTGATGTCAAACTGTTCGCCCTCTCCGTGGTAAAATCCGGCTACAGAGGAATGTCGATTCGCACTATCGTACCGCCATCGCCGCGACTTTCGACTTTTATCTCGCCGCCTAATGCCTGCGTCCGTCCTGAAAGTGAATGTGGAACGAACAATGGGTCGACCCGGTGACCACCTCCATTGCCATTTCCATTGCCAATACCATCGTTTTCGACCGTTAGATGAACTTGACCCTCGGCGCATCTGAGACCAATCCCGGCGCGGACCGCTTGCGTGTGGCGCCGGATATTGCTGAGGCCTTCCACAACCATATGAAAAAGTTCTGCCGCCAAACGGTCATTTATCTGTATTTCCGACGCTATATCCAGGTCGACCTGAATCCCGGTCGTTTGCGCAAAGCGGCTGCTGAACCGTCTCATTGCCGGAACCAGGCTGCTCTCACGTTCTCCCGCTTCTTTCAAACCGTAAACGTACTGGCGAAGATCCTGTATGCCGGCGTCGGTTAACTCTATCAATTTATCAATCGCACCGCTGATATTCGCTTCTTCGTTGCCAAGCTTCTGTTTCAACCCTACCAGTCCTATTTGCAACCCAATGTAAGGTTGTATAACACCATCATGTATGTCTCTGGCGATTTTCTGGCGCTCCTGCTCAGCCGCATCTGAGGCGAGCCTGTCAACAAGCTGGATATTATCGACAACGGGCGCGATCTGTTCTATCACTTGCAGAAAGAATTCGATATCGGAATTGTCAAAGTTGCGTTTTTTTTGCGCGATCAGGTAAAGGCGTCCGACTGATTCCTTATGATAAAGAACCGGTATGCTGGCAAACGATTCACCATCCAGAGTGCCGGCGATGGCATTTAGCGATTGCGGTATTGTAGTCACGCGCTCGCCGGTTCCTATGTTATGGATATTGAATCTGGGCTTTCCCGGCCACAACCGATGCGCTGCGCCGTAAACCACCGCCCAAACTGACGGAATCGAAAGCATCAAATCCGCAAGCTCTGAAGTGATCGGCTGAGCGCGCGAAGCATCCTCGGGATTACGGCGGCTGGCGCGATGCAGCCTGTAGTTTCCGCTGGTTTTGTCAAATACAATCAAGAGACACGTGTCGGCCTTATAAAAGGCTCGCAGCCGCTCTATCGCCGACCCGATTGTGTGATCGATGCCGAAACGCGGATTCGACAGCGTTGCGACTTCCTTAAGCAGTCGTAGTTGCCCCTTAAGTTTCAGTTCTCTGCCGCCCCAGTACGACATTATATAACCCAGAACCAGCAGATTTGTCGGGCGCAGCAAGAGTTGGATCAATGATATTTCGTGTGGGGCGGGATTAAATTTTAATGCGACAAAGGTGAAGGTGAAAACTGAGGTGACAGTCGCAATCAAGCCAGAGGCAAATCCGCTACGAAACGACGTAATAATAACTGCAAAAAAGAACCCGAAGAAGAAAGTGCTGTTTGTTCCATTGCTGAGCGCGATCAGAATGGTAAACCAGGCGATATCGAGCCAGTTCGAATTATCGTTAACCCAGTCAACGATCTTGTTACCGGTTGGAAGAAAGAAATAAAGACAGGCACTGTAGGCCGTGTATAGAATCAACGCCGTGTAGGTAATCTCTACATTACGATTTGGCTCGGATGGTTCAATGTAGATGATCAACAGGGCCACCGAAACCCAAATCAACCTGACAGCCGCTATCATTCGACTGTCTGCTCGATAGGTAGCCGAACCTATTGAAAATGGTAAGCCAGAACCCACACCGCCCCCAGGAACGAAAACCTATTGATCTGGAAATGTTAACTTCCCTGCATTACCCAGTATCGGGAAAAATAGATCAACTGGACTTCTTTGTAACCGTAAATTGGTTACGAAGCACCTTGGACCTCTCATTACCTTACCATAACCGGACATCGGTGTAATGTGGCTTTTCGGTCGACGTTTTAAATCGAAACGTATGCGCGCGGCCGCCTATGCCATCAGGAGCCTCAATAGGAGATCGCTCCCATCAGATTTATCAGTCGGTCCGATGTGCTAAACGTCTTTACAGCGTATATTTGCAGTTACAGGTCCATTAACGAAAAAAGGCAAACCGCACAAGAAGACTCGTTCCGCTCCGGGACAAAATCGTATTTGGCGGTTAATCCGAGAAAACCGGTGTTGAGTTCTCTGTTTCACTCATCACCAAAGGTTTCAAAGCCAACTGAGCAGGCTGGATATGAGCAAGGCAAGGATCAGTGCGGTTATTATCGCGCTTAACGAGGAGCGCGACATAAGACGTGCGTTAGCATCTGTTGAATGGTGTGATGAGATCATAGTCGTAGATAGCGGCAGCACCGATCAAACTGTTGCGATTTGCGAAGAATTCGGCGCCAAAGTCTTTCACAGGTATTTTACCGGCTATGGCGAGCAAAAACGCTTTGCTGTAGAACGGGCCGCCAATGACTGGATACTGTCAATAGACGCAGACGAAGTGATCCCAGACGATTTGCGCTATGAAATACAGTCGGCGCTTCGACATAATCAGAATAGCAACGGACAAAAAAACAATGGCTTTAGAATCCCGATATGTACAGTTCTTTGGGACCAAGTTGTCCGAGATTGTCACAGATATACCCGCGCAAAGTTACGACTGTTTGATCGCAGACAGGGAAATTTTAACTCATCAAAAGTTCACGAAGGCGTCACTGTCGCAGGACCAGTGATCCAACTAGAGCACCACATGTATAATTTCGCGTACAGCAACATTTCGGATTACTTTCTGAAGTTTAATGCGTACACGAATTCAGCCGCCGAACAGAAATACGCCCTAAACAAAAACTCTTCGGCGCTTATAACTATTCTCCGCTTCCCGGTTGAATTCCTCCGGATGTTTTTATTCCAAGGGTTTTTTCGAGACGGACTGAGCGGATTTCTCTGGTCGTTGTTTTCGGCATTTTACCCATTAGTCAGATATGCAAAGCTTCAGGAAATGTATGCGGAAGATCGACAGGTCTTCAAAAAATCGGTTAAACCGATTGAAATCGAATCGTCACTAAATACGGCTCTTATTCCAGCAATGTCAGGAGCGAACCGAGGTGGTCGGTCCGAGCTAGAATGAGCTTCTTCATTATTGTTCCCCTTCTGGGGCTGCTGTGGTGTATTTACCGCTACAGTTTTCTGGTTCCTGCCCCCAAGGGTCTGCCGATACTGATGTATCATAAAGTATCGGGCGACAAATCGAATTTTCGCGATGACCTGACTGTTCCAGTCTCTTCGCTGCGCAGACAGTTCCAGTACATCCGCGACAAAGGTTACACACCAATATCTTTCGCCGAGCTGCGTGATTTCAACGCCGGCAAGTCCACTCTGCCGCGCGACCCACTGATAATCACTTTCGACGATGGTTATCAAAGTACGTTCGAATTTGCCTATCCACTGCTGAAAGAATTCAACTTTAAAGCAACTGTCTTTTTACCCGTAGCCCACATCGGTAAGACAAACGGGTGGGATGGCGGTACCGAGGCTCTGATGAGTCTGGATACGATCAAAAAGATCTCCGGTCCACTTATAGAGCTGGGTCTTCACTCCTTTGCTCATAAAAACTACGCCGCCATGACAACTGAAGAGATCGAACAGGATTTGAAACAATCTATTGAGTCGTTAAAATCTGACGATATTCCATGTGTTAAGGCACTCGCATATCCATACGGCAAGATGCCAAAAGAAAAACAAAAGAGAATCGCCATGATCGAAATCTTCAGACGCTACAACATCGATTTTGCGTTGCGCATAGGTTCCAGAATCAATCCTTTTCCGTTAAGCGATGTATATGAACTCAAACGAACAGGAATCTCGGGAACCGATTCTTTCAACGAATTCAGGATAAAACTTGCCAAAGGCCGCGTGAGGCTTTTCTGAATGCCAACGATAGAGTTTATCCCTGCCCGGACAGTGTAAGTTGACGAAAGTCCATTTGCACCGCCTGATTGCTTTGGCGTCCGGGCAGGGATAAATTCTATCTACTCTTTTGGCGCGTCAGGCGACCATAATGTAAGAGGTTCTACGCGGTTCTTTACCTGCACGGTAGCAATCGGGTAAAGCTTTACGGCGCTGGCAACTGCCTGGCTGGTTGAGTCAGACATCAATATTTCTACAGGATAGAGGCGCGTCATTCCTTCTATTCGCGATGCAACATTGACGGTGTCTCCGACGACGGTGTAATCGAGACGCCGCGTAGACCCGATTGCGCCTATCAGCAGCTCGCCGGTATGCAATCCGATGCCGATCGAAAGTTCGGGCAGTCCTTTTTTCTTGAGATCGATGTTCAACCTGTTCAATCTGTCACGCATATCGAGGGCAGATTTAAGCGCGCGTAAAGCATGGTCGTCCGCATAAGTTGGAACGCCGAACACACCCATCACCGCGTCACCGATATATTTATCCACCATGCCTCTATGTTCCATTATTGCCGCAGTCATCTCTTCTAAGAATTCATTGAGGAATTCGACGACTTGCTCTGGAGGAAGCACCTCGCTGAAACCAGTGAATCCGCGAATATCGGTGAAGATCACCGTGGCCATTCGCCTTTCTGTTTTTCGCCGCAGAAGATCAGGCTCTGTCATGACCTGCTCGACCAGTTCCGGCGGCAGAAATCGTGCCAGATTCTCTTTAACCGATGCGTCTCGATGAATTCGAATCAGACTGGAAACGCTGTAAGCAGTGCAGACCGTCACGCACCCCAGCGTCAAAAACGAAACCATTATTAGAGGTCCCCGGAACTCTTGTGGAAGCGGCTGTGAGAAAATGATCGCGCTCAGCAGCGCTGTCGTTATGCCATTAAAAATTACGACCTTTGTGTCGTATCGCAGTCCGCTCAGGGCAACCAGCATCGCATAAGTACAAACGGCAAACAGGCTCAGGAATAACCAGGGGTAGTCGTGCTGATATCCGAGCATTGCTGCCGATGTCGTGTAAAGACCGACGTCCAGGCTCGAAATCAGGTACTTGCGAAATCTGCTGTAGTGAGGATCGCTCCGCAGATAGAAAAACAACGCGATTCGCGAAACGAATGCCAGAATAACGAATGTCAGCAAAGAATCGGACGCCTTGTACGGAGCAAGCGTCGAATATCGCGTTGAAACGTTAGCCATCAGGACCAGCGCGAAGACGACAATCTGGATATAGTTAACGATGACTTCGTTATGAGTTTCCTGAGCCTGACGCAGTTTTTCGAATTCAGGCTGCATGTTATCTAGTTGTTTTTTTCTGGTTATAATCGGCATTGCATTCGGAAAGCTATTTTCAGCGATAACTCTATCATGCCAGGCCGGTTTGATATGCAAAGAAATTCCCTCTTTAATGTAAAGGCGTATAGGTAAGACGGGCCTGAATCCGTTGTCAACGAATACGATCAGAACAGAACGAATGGATTTGATTTGAAAACTGCCTTACACTTCGATTCGAATCTTACAGGAACGGAGACTCGGTTTTGGCGGGACATCCCTGGCACCTTCGTCACATTCGCGGAATAATTTACATCGGGTTAGTCATAGCAATAATTTCCATCTTCGTCGTTTCCTATCAGGGTGTCTCGGAGGGAACACCAGTTAACGTGTCCGTCCGCGAATACTCTGGCCTTTGGGCTTTGGCTTTGTTGCTGGCTTCGATGCTCCCCGGGCCTCTGAATTATGTTTTCCCCTGGCTGCCGTTGAGAGGCCATCTGGTGTTAGGCAGGCGAGCACTGGGCGTTTCAGCGTTCGTTTTTGCTGTGCTCCATGTAATTTCGTATCTTGGTCCGACTCTGGCTACGAACTGGCACGAGTTGTACACTCCTGGAAAGCTATGGGGCTCAGGATTGATGCTGGGAATTCCGTTATTCATAGACATGGCTGTCCTGGCCTTCACCAGCAGGAATAAAGCCGTCCGGAATATGGGACCGCACAAGTGGAAGAAGTGGCATAAGACCGTCTACATCCTTCTCCCCCTGGTGTTGGTTCATGCGATCTTCCTTGGAGCAGATTTCGGAGTAAACCACGGGCCTGATGTGAAGGCCGGATCCGATGCGGGTGCACTTGTCACGATGTTGATATTGACGGCGGTTTGGCTGGCCCTGTTCTTGTTGAGAAAATATAAGGTCAGACTTGCGCCGCAAAGACTTAGGCGGATATCTGCAAGCAGTAAATAGAAGCTAACTGATTTTTTCTGCGGTCTCCGACGGGCTTGTTTAGCCTAAGGTTATTTCCCCCCGGAAGCTTTGCCCGAACAATTATTAAGCCTTGACTCGGATCAAAAAGGAACCTCATAGGACAATCGCGGTGTCCTCCGGTATTTTGCCCGTGGACAGCATCGCGAAGGTCCCGGGTCGCAGCTCTATAGCCTCACGATAGACCTCATCGCGATCTTTTCCGTGGTAAAGGACCTCTCCGCTCTGAACTTCGAACGATTCGCTCGTCAGCGGATCTCCCACCAAAATCCACTCTGATGGATATTGGGATTGAATTTCATTGATAGTTAATGCATTTGCCATACTCAAATTGTCCACTATAGTTTCAAAAAAAATCATAGATTTCGAATGTATCTATATAGATTTTTATATTCCTGATTTAATCATTCCATATCACGAAACGATTTAATGCGACCTGCGGTCAGTCGTCGAGTCGCGTAATCTCAACCAGATTGTCATAAAAAGTGGCGCCGCCGCCCATATCGGTCAAACCTTGGCCAGTAGTCTGATTAACATTGCTGTGATCGGGCGAAAGCTTGTTCCACCAGATCGAATATGCCACAGCCACTCCCGGACGCGCATCGGGTGAAACGCGGGCCGCCAATTGACAACTTCCTCGATCATTGAAGACCCTGACTATATCGCCATCATTGATTTGGCGTGATGCGGCATCGCGCGGATTAATTGTGACAGCGGGCCGCTTCTCTTTGCGCAACGTGTCCGACATATTTCCGAATGTCGTGTTCAGAAAACCTTCTGCTGGCGGCGAAATCAATTCGAGAGGATATTTAGACGCCAAGCCCGGATTCGATAATCTGCTCTCCCTGGGAGGCGTGTAATTCGGAACCGGGTCGAGGCCCTCTTTCGCCATTTGCTCAGAATAGAACTCGCATTTACCGGATGGGGTTCGGAAATTTCCTTCCGCAAACGGGGCATAGATTTCGGGAACGTTAAGACGTATCCAACCTTCGCGTTTCAATCGATCGAGAGTAATTCCATTCAGGTTAGGATTGTCGCTATTCAGAAGAAGTTGTTCCCCTATCTGCTCATCCGTGTCTTTCAAAGCCTGCTCCTCAAATCCCATCGCCTTGGCCATTTCTCGAAAGACGTCGTTGTTGCATTTGGCTTCGCCAACAGGAGGAATAGCGGACTGGTTAAGAACCACATAAAGATGTCCATACGATCTCATCAGTTCAAACTGTTCCAGCTGAGTCGTCGCCGGCAAAACGATATCGGCGTAATCGGTTGTATCAGTCATGAATTGCTCGTGAACGACGACGAACAAATCTTCTCGAAGGAGTCCCTTGATAACCTTAGCCTGTTCCGGAGCAACCGCGGCTGGGTTTGAGCAGTAAACATAAATCGCCTTTACAGGCGGCTGGGCGTCAAGCAGTGCATCACCGAGCGCGCTCATATTAATCGTTCTCGGATTGCCCTTTATCAGATCAGGCCGCTGAATGGCATCATAATTAAAGTTATAATTCCCTCCGGTGCTGAGCAACACTCCGCCAGCCGCATCTTGCCACGCGCCGACTACGGCGGGAAGACAGGCAATGGTTCTGACCGCCATGCCTCCACCTGCGTGACGCTGGAGACCGTAGTTGATTCGTATTGCCGCAGGTCGGGTCGTTCCGTACGCTCTCGCCAAATCGACAACCTCTTTTTCGGTTAAACCGGTAAGGTGCGCCGTCCGGTCTGGAGGAAACTCGGCTGCTCTCTCTGCCAGTTGGTCGAACCCGATCGTGTATTTGTTTATGTAATCCAGGTCGGTCATTCCCTCAGCAATAATGATGTTCATCATGCCCAGGGCAAGCGCAGCATCTGTTCCGGGCAGAATCGCGATGTGCTGATCCGAGGCCGCGGCGGTTCGTGTGCGATAAGGATCAATCGTTATGACTTTTGCGCCGTTCTTTTTCGCTTTTAGGATAAACGGCCAAAGATGAAGGTTCGACGTGATAACATTCGAGCCCCAGATCAGAATCAATTTCGCATCGGCAAAACGCTCGGGATCTGTTCCGAATCCTCCTCCCAGAGTATATTTCAGGCCAGCCGTTCCTGCGCTGGAGCATATCGTCCGGTCGAGCTTCGATGCTCCAAGGCGATAGAAAAATCGATGCCCCATGCTGTTTGCCTGAATGGGTCCGATTGAGCCGCCATAGCTGTATGGAAGAATTGCCTCTGGGCCATCGGAAGAATTACTGATCTCTTTAAATTTGTCGGTGATTTCAGTTATAGCTCGATCCCAGGTGATACGTTCAAATCGGCCGCTGCATTTCGGTCCTATTCTGCGCATAGGATAAAGAAGACGATCGGGATGATAGACGCGTTGCTCGTACCGATTCACCTTCGAGCAAAGAGCTCCGTGCGTGAAAGGATTCTTTGGATCGCCGGTCACTCTGGTTACACGGCCGTTTTCGACTGTTACCAGCATCGCGCAAGTATCCGGACAATCGTGAGGGCAAGCGGCTCTAACTATTTGCCGGTCAACGTAATTTACTGACATTTCTCAGCCTTTCCCATAAACAAGAGGAATTGGAATTCCTAAGTCATCACCGAAAGTAACACTCGCTGATCGGAGCGTTCGACCCGTTGATTATACTCAGGTGAGTAAGGGGTTGCTAATGAATGATTTGGTTGGATTTTTAGCTGGTGGCCTCGGGCTTGCCAATAGTCAAAGCGTAATAAGTTTGAAAGGAGGGCTGCTGCCAGGACCTTAGACCAAGTTTCAACAGTGTGGGCTTAAAAAATTTTTGCGACTGTGGGCGCGCGACTGGAGCGATGTGGAGACTATCCAGGGCAGAGGATGAATCTACGAATTCGGCTTTCGGCGCGCCCATAATAACTTAGGGGGTCGGGGATCGGTGGTCAGGGGTCGGTGAAGAAGTTCTTAACCGACTCTTGACCACCGATGCTTTATGCCCCGTTTCGCAGCGGTGATTTTTCTTAAACCGCAAAGTAGACGGGGTTTTCCAGTATCTTCTTTAATGTGGCCAAAAACTGAGCGCCGCTGGCCCCGTCAATCACCCTGTGATCGCAGGACATTGTTATCCGCATTCGTTTGCCTACCTTCAATTCGCCGTTAACGACAACAGGTTTTTCCATCAGGCCACCGACCGCAAGAATCGCCGACTCAGGCGGGTTGATAATCGCGGTGAATTCTTCTATACCGAGCATCCCAAGGTTCGAAATAGAAAATGTCGCACCGGTATATTCGTCGGGAGCGAGCTTTCGGTCGCGAGCTTTCGCGGCCAGTTCCTTAGCTTCATGCGCGATTTGACCAAGGCCCTTTTGATCGGCGTCGCGAATGACCGGCGTTATCAATCCATCTTCAATAGCTACTGCCATTCCGACGTCCACGTGATGATGTTCGATTATCGCATCTTCCCTGAATGAGGAATTCACGTTCGGATGCTGGATTAATGCAGCAGCGGCTGCTTTGATGATGAAATCATTGATGCTGATCTTCAGATTTTCATCCAGTTGGTTGATCTGTTTTCGCATTTCGACGACGTTCGCCATGTCGACTTCAATGGTCAGATAGAAAGTCGGAATTGGACCGATGCTTTGCACCAGCCGACGAGCAATTGTGCGGCGCATGCTGCTCAGCGGTCGTTCGGTGAAATCGCCTTCGCCTCGTTTTGCTGGAACTGCGGTCAAGCGCTGGAGCTTTGTCGGAGCTTGTTTTGCTGCCTCGACATCACGCCTGACGATTCGGCCACCCGGACCTGTCCCTTCAACGGCCGATAGCTCAATACCGGACTCATTAGCTATTTTTCGCGCGAGCGGCGAGGCCTTTATTCTGCCGCCAGAGCCGTTGCCGGACGCGCTCGGTGCTGGCGCAGACTCTTTTGCAACGATTTGAGGTCTTGCTTCAGGTTGTGGCTGTGGTCGCGGTGCTGGTCGAGGCTGAGACGGTTGCGTGGATTGGGCACTCGGCTGAATCTGTTCTACAGGCTTTGTCGCAGCCGGAGCGCTGTGTTCTTTTCCAGCAGCGGGCGCATTGCCCTCTGAAAGCAGGCTGCTGATATCTTCGTTTGGCTCGCCGATTATCGCGATCAAGGCGCCAACTTTTGCGGACTCGCCTTCTTTGTACAAATGCTTTCGCATCACCCCCGCGTTGTAGGCGGATATTTCCATATCGGCTTTGTCGCTTTCGACTTCGGCTATGGCGTCGCCTGATTCAACTTTGTCGCCTTCGGACTTGAGCCATTTCAAAATCTTGCCGGACTCCATCGTATCGCTCAGGAGCGGCATAGTTACCTTTACTGCCATTCATTCCCTCCAAAAGAATTCACCACAGAGGCACAGAGACACAGAGAAAAC
>Ga0070741_10007727_pt1 | contig 22046 bp, 16 predicted proteins | sample Coa_R1_4_FD_66440 | JGI IMG/M metagenome (GOLD analysis project Ga0070741, IMG submission 66440) | Surface soil microbial communities from Centralia Pennsylvania, which are recovering from an underground coalmine fire - Coalmine... | ecosystem: Environmental > Terrestrial > Soil > Unclassified ... | reverse complement strand
CTCCGCTCCGCGTCGCACGGTCGCGTCGCGGGCCGCCGATCCGCTCGCGGGCGGGCGGCACCGATCCGGGGCGCCGGTATCGTCCCGAAATCGCATCCCCCCGCCACGGCCGCCGGTCGTTCCGGGTCGTCCACGCCGTGGACCGCGCCCCCCAGCGCGCCACGCCACGCGCGGCGGGGACGCGGGCGGCTGGCAAACCGCTCGAGCCCGGCGCCACCCGCCGGCCGCGCTCCGCGGTGACGAGTCGGCCCGCCGGATCCTGCGGCCCCGGCGCGGCCCCGCCCGGACGGGTCGACGTCTGCCATGTCATCACGCGCCTGATCGTGGGGGGCGCGCAGGAGAACACGGTTCTCACGTGCGCGGGGCTCACGCGCACCGGCCACCGGTCCGTGCTCGTCACCGGGCCAGAGACCGGGCCGGAGGGCGACCTGCGCGGCGAGGCCGAGCAGCGCGGCGTCCCGGTCTGCGTCATCCCGTCGCTGGTGCGGGAGCTGGCGCCCCGCCGCGACCTGGCGGCGCTCCTCGCGCTGCGCCGGCTCTTCGAGCGGTCGCGCCCGGACATCGTGCACACCCACAGCAGCAAGGCCGGCATCCTCGGGCGGCTGGCCGCACGGTGGGCGCGGGTCCCCGTCATCGTGCACACCGTCCACGGCTGGGGGTTCCACGGGAGCACCCCGCCGGTCCGCCGCGCGGCCTACGTCGGGCTGGAGCGGCTCGTCGCCCGCTGGACCACGCGCCTGGTCGTCGTCTCCGAGCGCGACCGGACCACGGGGCTCGGGGATCGGATCGGGACCCCCGGCCAGTACACGCTGATCCGGAGCGGCGTCGATCTCGCGCCGTTCCGGGACGCGCGGCAGCACCGCGCCGCGGTCCGCGCGAGCCTCGGCGTGCCGCCGGCGGCGCCGGTGATCGGCGCGGTCACCCGGCTGGCCGCCCAGAAGGACCCGACGACGCTCGTGCGCGCCGCCGGCGCCGTGCTCCGGGACCTCGGCGAGGCCCACCTGGTGGTCGTCGGCGACGGGCCCTCCGCGGCGAGTGCGAGCGGCTCATCGCGGCGCTCGGCATCGCGCCGCGCGTTCGCCTGGCCGGAATCCGCCGGGACGTGGCCGCTCTCATGGGCGCCTTCGACGTGCTCGCGCTCACCTCGCTCTGGGAGGGCCTGCCGCGGGTGATCCCGCAGGCGATGGCGGCGGGGGTGCCGATCGTGGCGAGCGCGGTGGGCGGCGTGACCGAGGTGATCGAGGACGGGCTCACCGGGCTGCTGGTCCCGCCCGGCGCCCCGGATGTCCTCGCGGGGCGCCTCCGCGAGCTGCTGCTCGATCGGCGCCGGGGCCAGGCGCTGGCGGCCCGGGCGCGCGAGTGCGCCGGCGAGTTCGAGCTCGACGAGATGCTGCGGCGCCTCGACGCGCTCTACCGCGAGCTGGGCGGGGCCGCGGGTCGCGGGGCCGCGGGTCGATGAGGCATGCCCCGGCCGCGACCGCGGCGCTGGCGGCGCGCCTGGGGCCGGACCTCTGGGCGCTCGCCCGGCGGCTAGGCGTCCCCGTCCGGGACGCCCGCCCCCTGACGACGCTGCCGTCCCCCGTGCTCCGCCACGCGTCCTTCCGGCTGCGGCTCGTCGACGGGCGCACGTTCAAGGCCCGGCGCGTCGAGACAGCGGCCCAGGCGAGCCAGATCGTCACGCTCGTCTCCCGCCTGGAGCGGCGGCACTTCCCGCGCGTGCTGGCGCGTCGCGGCCCCGCCCTCCTGGAGGAATGGCAGGCGGGGCGGCCGCTCGCCGCCGCCGCGGCCGGCACGCCGGTGTACCGGCGCAGCGGCCGGATCCTCGAGCGCGTGCACGCCGCGCCGCCGCCCGCGCTGGCCCGCGTGGCGACCGCGACCGAACGCCTCGCCACGGCGGAGGAGCAGGTCGGACGCCTGGCGACGCTGGGGGCGCTCTCCCCGGCGACGGCGCGGCGCGCGCGCCGCCGGCTCCGGGACCACGAGCCCGACCGGGTCACGGTCGGCGTCGTGCACCGGGACTTCTGCGCGGAGAACCTCGTCGTGACGCCGGCCGGCGAGCTCACGGTGGTCGACAACGAGACGGTCACCGTCGACGCCGTGGAGCTCGACCTCGCCCGGACGTGGTACCGATGGCCGATGACCTCGGTTCAGTGGGCGGCCTTCCTGGCCGGCTACGGCGAGACGGCGGGCCGGACGGCGTGCCTCCGGCACTTCCCGTTCTGGGTCGTCGCCGCGCTGGTCGACGCCGCGCTGTTCCGGCTCGTCGCCTGGACGGGCGCGGCGTCGGTCCCGCTCGAGCGTCTGGAGGCCTACCTGGCGGGCCCGGATCGGAGGGCCTGGTCCGGCGCCCGGACCGCGCGCCCGCGGGCCCGCCCCGCGACGGCGCCTCGAGAGGGCGACGCGGAACCGCCGCGCCGGGCGGCGCCCCCCGGGCCGGCGACGCTCAGCGAGCCGGCCGCCGGCCAGCGCCGCGGAGCACGGCCGCGCCGCCACGCCCCGGCCGACTCGCGCCGGCGGCCCACCGCGGGCCCGCGGGGCGCGGCAGGCGGCCGCGCGGGCCCCCGCCGCCGGGCCGTGAGCCTCCGGGAGTGATCCCGGGCGCGCTGCCCCCGCACCGGGTCGGGTTCCGCTTCGCCGGCGTGACGGTCGGGGTCGCCAGCCCGGATCCGGCGCTCCTGGCCTGGCTCGAGGAGTTCCTGCGCCCGGCCTTCGAGCTGACCGACGCCGCAAGCTCGGATCGGTGGGTCGTCCTGGACACCGACGACGCACGCCTCGCCCTGGCACGAGCCCGGGGTCCGCTCCCGGGGGCGCCGCCGGTGCCGGGCTTCATCCGGGACGGCGGCCCCGTGTCGCTCCCCGAGTGGGGCGGCGGCGGGCCGGACGAGCAGGTTCTGTTCGATCCGGACTACCAGGCGTTCTATCGCATCCACGGCCCGACCGGACGGGTGACGGTCCTGGCCGGCGTCCGGCCGAACCTGACTCGCGTCGCGGTGATGCGGGTCGTGCGCGAGCTCGCGCTGGCGGCGACGCGGGCCGAGGAGGGCGTGCTCCTGCACGCCGCGGCGGTCGCGGTGGAGGGCCGCGGGGTCGTCCTGGCCGGCCCCGAGCGTGCCGGGAAGACGACCCTCCTCCTCCATCTGCTCCAGGTCCCCGGCGCCGCGTTCGCGGCCAACGACCGCGTGCTCGTCCACGCGACCGGCGGCGGGGCGGCGATGCTCCGCCCCGTGCCGACGATCGTGACGATCCGGGCGGAAACGCTCGGGACGTTCCCCGCAATCGCCGCCAGGATCCGGGCCAGCGGCTGGTGGCACGCCCGCACGCTGGCGGAGTGCGACGAGCCCGGAGCGCGCCGGCCCGCGCTCACCCCGGACGGCGCGGCGACCCTCTCGCCAGCGCAGCTCTGCCGCGTCACCGGAACGTCGGCGATCGCCGATACACGGCTCTGGCGCGTGATCTTCCCGCGCGTGACCGCGGGCGCCACCGGGATCCGCCTCCAGCGGTTGAGCGCGGAGGAGGCGGCCGGCCGGCTGCGCGCCGCGCTCTTCGGCGGCCCGGCGGGGGCCCGTCGCCGGACGGCGTTCGGCGCGGCCGACCGGGACGGCGCCGTCGCCGAGGCCGAACGCCACCGGCAGACCGCGGAGCTCGCGCGTCGGGTGCCGTGCCACGAGGCCCGGCTCGGCGCGGCCGCCTTCGGCGGGCCGGCGGCGGCCATGGCCCTGGTGACGGCGCTGGCCGGCGAGCCGACCGCGGCCTGGCACGACGACGCCCCAGCCGGGTCGGTGGGGGAGGCGACGTCGCCCGCGCCGCCGGGGCCCGCCGGGCCGTGAGCCCGCCGGGCCGGCGCGTCGCGACTCCGGCGCGCTCCACGGCCGCGATCGGCGCCGGCGCGGCGGAGGGCCCGGGACTCGGGGCGGCGTGCCTCCTGGGCCTCGCCGCTGCCGGGCTGTTCGTCGCGGCGGGCGCCGTGCGCCTCGCGGCCCAGGGGCCGTACTACGACGAGCTCCACCAGGCCGCGCCGGCGTTCGCGTACGTCGGGCAGCGGCCGGAGATGTTCGCCCGGGTGGCGATCGGCGGGCTGCCGGTGCTCAACATGTCGTACAGCGGCGCGCTCAAGACCGCGCTCTACGGCGCCTTCCTCGCCGCCAGCGGCCACTCGTTCCGCCTGGTCGAATGGCGGGGCCTCGGCATCGGCCTCGCGGCGCTCGGGTTCCTGGCCTTCGCGGTCCTCGCCCGGCGAGGGCTCTCGACGGTCCCGCTCGGAGCGTGCCTCCTGCTCCTGCTGACGGACGCCACGGTGATCCTCGCGACGCGCCACGACTGGGGGCCGTCGGCGCTGGGGCTCCTCTTCCGATCGACGTTCCTCGGGGTCTGGGTGGCGGGGATGGGGCGCGGGGCACCGACGCCGGCCAGCACCGCCGTCCTTGGGCTGGTCACGGGACTGGCCGCCTTCGAGAAGCTCCCGTCGCTCCTCCTCCTGGTCCCGCTCGCGCTCGCGGGCCTCGGCGATCCGCGCCGCCGGACGGCGGCCCACTGGTGGGCGGCCGCGGTGGGCGCCGGGGTGGGGCTGCTGCCGCTCCTCGCGGTGAACGTCGGCACGCTCGTGGCGGAGGGCGAGGCCGTGTCGCTGAGCGAGGCTGCCGCCCCGGCCACGCTGACGGTCGGCGGCCTGGGCCGCCACCTCCTCGAGTACCTGGCCCTCGCTCGCGGCCGGTACGTCCGCGCCTTCGTCCTGGGGGAGCCCGTCGCCTGGTCCTCGGCCGCGCTCGAAGCCGCCGCCGCCGGCATCGTCGTCGCGGCCGCGGCGGGGGCGGCGGCGCGTCACGCGCGTCGGGATCCCGCCCTCCGGGGCGCCGCCCTCGCGGTGGCCGCGTACGCCGGCATCGGTGTGGCGGCGTTCGTCCTCCCGCGGCCGCCGTGGAAGAGCGGCCTCGGCCCGCATCACCTGCTGCTGGGCACGCCCTTCCAGTACGCGGCCGTCGCGCTGGCGCTCACCGGGCTCGGGCGCCTCGGGGGCGAGCGGGGGCCCCGGTGGGCCCGGCACGGCCTCTGGGCGGCGGTGGCGGTCTGGCTCCTGCTGCGCGCGCCGGGCCTGGTGTCCGTCGAGCGCTCGCTCGCCCGCGGGGCCGCGGGTCTCCGGTGGGACCCGTCGATCACGCGGGCCGGGGAGTTCGCGGGGCGGCATGCCCGGGACGCCGTGTTCGTCGCGACCGACTGGGGGGTCGCGACCCAGCTCTACTGCTTCGCCGACGGGCGGCCCGGCCTCGTGCACGAGGCATTCCGGCGCCGCGAGGACGGCCTCGCCGCGATCCTGGACCGGGCGGCGGGGCGGGCGGTCTACCTGGTGGCGCTCCGGCCGCCGTCCGGGGTGGCCCGGGACGCGGGCTGGGTCGCCACCGCCATGGCGGCGGCGCCGGGCTGGGTGGAGGTCGGGGTCGAGCCCGAGATCACCGGGCTGCGCGCTGTCGGGTTCAGGAAGTTCGTGCGGGGCGGGCGGTCCAGGGCGCCCGGCGCAGGAGGCGGGTGACCGCGACCGCCACGCCGCGCGCGGACGTCAACCGCCGCGCCTCGCGGAGCTGGGCCAGGCTCGCCCGGAGGCCGCCGGCCCGCAGCGCGCGCCACGCCGACTGCACGGCGTACCGCGTGTACACCTCGCGCGCCCGCCGGGTCACGCCGGGGGCGACGGCAGGCGGCAGCAGGGGCGCGGACAGCTCGATGCTGCGGCGGATCTCGGCGAGGTGCGCCGCTCCCGATCGCCGGAACGCCGCGGACGCCTGCCCGTCGTGCCGGCGCGCGCAGGCGAGCTCGGCGGGCTCGTACCAGAGCGGGTACGCGACGGCGATCCGCTTCCACATGTCCCAGTCGAGCGCGTACCGCAACGCCGGCGAGAACCCGCCCAGCGCCTCGTACACGCTGCGCCGGACCACCAGCGCGGACGCGCGGAGATGGAGGCCGACGAAGACGTGCTCCAGCCAGTCCTCGACGATGCCCGGCGCCGGGCGGATCGGCACCTGCGAGGCGATCCGCTCACCGGCGGGGCCGATCATGACGTCCCGGCAGAACGCCGCCCCGACCGTCGGGCTCCGCTCGATGCCCTCGCGGAGCCGCTCGTAGAAGCCGGGCCGCACCAGGTCGTCCTGATGGAGGATGTGCACCCACCGCCCCCGGGCGCGGCGGATGCAGGCGTTCCAGTTCTCCCCGATGCCCACGTGGCGAGGCTGGCGCGTCCACGCGACGCGATTCCCGCCGGGGAGCCCACCGCGGCGAGTCGCGGCGAGGCGATCCGAGCCGTCGTCGACGACCACGATCTCCATGGCGGCCGGCCCGGGGTCCTGCGCCAGGACCGAGGCGAGCGCCTCGGCCAGGTACCCCGGATCCGGGTCGCGGGTCGGGATCATCACCGACCAGAACGGCCGGGCGCCGTCGCCGGTCGGCACCGGCTCGATGCGGGGCGGCGTCAGCGCCACGCGTCGCCGCGATACGGGCGGTAGTCGAGCCCGTGGAGGAACGCGGCCCGCCCCAGGCGCCGGGCGGCGAGGCTCAGGCGCCACAGCCCGCGCCGGCGGGAGAGGGGGAAGAGGAGCGCCCCGTAGACGCCCCAGCCGACTCCCGTCACGAGGGGCCGCAGGCTGCGCCCCCGCCGGTCCCCGCCCGGAGCGCCGGCCGCATCGAGGCGCGCCGCGCCCATCCCGTCGCGGAAGCGCCGCCGCACGAGCCACCGCACCGTCGTCCGCCCGGGCGTGAGGTGCTCGTGGACGATCGCCGAGTCGACGGCGATGAACCGGGCCCCGGCCGCGATCAGGCGCGCGAACAGATCGCCGTCCTCCCCGCCGGTGAGGTCGAACCGCTCGTCGAACGGCCCCGGCAGGCCCCGCAACGCGCCCCGCCGGACGAGCGCGTTCCCCGTCCGGGTGTCGTGCACGCGCAGCACGGTCCCGGTCGGCGGCCGAGGCCGCTCGAAGAACCGCCCGTCGATCAGCCACCGGGGGGCGCCCTCGGCGAACCGCGGCAGGACGGGGCCGACGCCGCCCGTGGCGCCGTGCCGCACGACCTCGCCCCAGAGGTGCACGAGCCAGCGCGGATCCGCCTCCTCGTCGTCGTCGATGAACGCGACGTGCTCGCCGGTCGCCCGTTCCACCGATCGGTTCCGCGCCCGCGCGATGCCCCGCACGGGCTCGACCAAGTACTGGACCCGGAGCCCCTCCGCGCGCGCCTGCCGGATCGCCGGCGCCGCCGTCGCCGCCGCGTCGTTGTCGACGACGATGACCTCGTGCCGGGGCCCCGCCGGGTCGAGACGGCCGAGCGATCGCAGGAGGCGGAGGATCCCCGACGGCCGCCGGAACGTGGACACGCAGACGCTGACGTCGATCACGCCCCGCGCACCGGGGCGGCGCGCCGCCGCTCGGCCTCCTGGAGGGTCCGGGACTCCCGGCGGACGAACGCCAGGTCGACCTGCTCCAGCTCGGGCCCGTAGCGCGCGAGGAGCAGCCGCCGGGCGACCAGCTTCGCCGCCAGGTTCGCCGACAGCCCGCCGGGCGTCTCGTAGTAGCGGACCAGCGGCACCTCGAGGTGGTGGAACGCGTACCGCCGGGACAGCCGCACGAACAGCTCCAGGTCCTCGAGGGCCGGGAACGCCTCGTCGAAGCCCCCGACCGCCGCGACGCACTCGCGCCGGATCACCGCCGACTGGATCCCCAGCCGGCAGACCTGGTAGAAGCCGGTCCGCGGATCGATGAGGGCGCCCCGGACGACCGCCGGCGAGCGGTGGTACTCGCGCCGCCCGTCCTGCCAGATCCGCTCCATGTCGGAGTAGACGACCCCCATCTCGGGCCCGTGGGCCTCGAACGCGGCGAGGTGCCGTTCGAGCTTCGACGGCAGCCACTCGTCGTCAGAGTCCTGGAAGGCGAGGAACTGCCCCCGGGCAGCGCGGATGCCGACGTTCCGCGCGGCGGAGGCGCCCCGGTTCGCCTCGAGACGGATGCAGACCACCCGCGGGTCCTGGACCCGGGCCAGGGCGGCCCCGGTCCCGTCCGTCGAGCCGTCGTCGACCACGATCAGCTCGAAGTCGCGGTACGTCTGCTCGAGCACGCTCCGGATCGCCCGCTCCAGCGTGGACGCCCGCTGGTAGGTGGGGAGCACCACCGTCACGGTGGGGGGACCGCCGCTCGCCGGCCGCCCGGCGGGCTGACCGCCCGCCCGGGGCACGTCGTGGCGCGACGGCGTCGCCCGAGCCGCGCCCCGCAGCAGACGCCCCGCCGCCTCGGCCAGACAGCCGAGCCAGAGGTTCAGCTGCCAGCGGGCCTCGAACGCCGCCCGCGGGTCGGCGGTCGCCGACGCGCCGGCGAGCCGCGCGAGCGCGCGGGCGAGCTCGCGGCCAATCACCGGCGCCCCGCGCGGGACGTGCGGGCGCCCGGCGGCCGCCTTCTGCCGGGACTCCCGGTACCCGCAGCGTCCCACGCGGAACGCCCGGCGCAGCACGGACGCCCGCGTGATCCGCTCGACGGCGATCAGGTGGTGGACGCGCGCGCCGCGGCAGTGCCAGCAGATGGCCTGCTCCGCGATCGCGAGCCGGAGCGTCAGCTCCGTCTCCCCGCCCATCGCGTAGCGGGCGGACCCGTCCGGGCCGATGCGCTCGTCGAAGCGATGCCCCCGGGCGAAGAGCCCGGCCCGGATGGCCATGTTCGCGCCCCAGACCCGCGTCGGGTCGCACGGGCCCTCGGGCCAGGCGGGATCCGTCACCCCGAACACCGGCGCCGGCCGGACCCACTCCCGCACCCAGGGCGCCGGCTCGCCGCTCCAGAGCGGCAGGATCGGGCCCCCGAACACGGCGGCCTCCGGATGGGCGTCGGCCGCCCGGCGCAGCGCGACCAACCAGTCCGGCTCGGGCACCGCATCGTCGTCGCTGAAGACGGCGAGGTCGCCCTCGAGCGCCGGCAGCCCGGCGTTGAGCGCGCGGTTCTTCCCGCGCCGGGGCTCGGAGAGCGGGATCAGCGGCAGGACGCCGGCGAACGACCGCACGATGCGAGCGGAGCCGTCGGTGCTGCCGTTGTCGATCACGACCAGCCGCCACCCGCCCGGTGGCGGCCGCAGCCGCGCGTGCGACGCCAGCACGCGCGGGAGTGTCGCCGCGCCGTTGCGGGTGGCGATGAGGACGGTCAGCACGGGCGGCGGGGGCTCAGTCCGTCACCCGCACACGTCGAGCGCCGTCAGCGCCAGGACCTTCGCGCAGGCGACCATCTCGGGAACCAGGATGTAGCTCCCGTCCGGGCCCTCCGCGAACAACCCGCCGGCGGGGCCGTAGTACACGCAGGGGATGCCGGCGCGCCAGAGCCACGAGGCGTCCCCCGCCGAGTACGACATCGGGAGCAGCGCGCCGACCGTGCCGGGGGGCTCCCCGGTAACGCGCTCGTGATGGCGGGCGACCGTGCGCACGATCGGCTGGTCGACCGGGACGTCGACCGGCTCCATGACGAGCCGCCGGCTCCCCCGGAAGAACGGCGGCGGCGGGATCTCGATGTCGTACCGGAAGCGTGGGTCGGCGGCGGCCAGCGGGTCGAGCGCGCGGCGGACGTCGGCCACGATCCCGTCCACCGTCTGGCCGGGGACGAAGTGGACGTCGACCAGGATGGTGCAGAGGTCCGGGACGTACGGGGGCTCGGTCAGCACGTACCCGCTCCCCCGCCCGCCGATCACGCTCCCGACGTTGAGGCGAGGGAGCGCCGGCAGGTCGGGCCGGGGCACGCAGGTGAACCGGACGTCCTGGAGCGCCTGGACCACCTTCGCCATCTGCTGGACGGCGTTGACCGTCTTCTCCAGCCGGCTGATGTGGCCGGTGACGCCGTAGGTGTGGACGGCGAAGTGGACGATCCCGCCGTGGACGGTCACCAGGTTCCCCAGCCCGTACGGTTCCGGCAGCACCGCGGCATCCGCTCGCGGGCCGTGCTCGGCGAGGTACCGGCTCCCCTCCCCGCCCTGGGTCTCCCCGACCACGCAGGCGAGGATCAGGTCGCCGCGGAGCCGGGCCCCGGCCTGGCGGAGCGCCTCGGCGGCGGCGATCATGCTGGCGACCCCACCCTTCATGTTCTGCACGCCGTGGCCGTAGAGGCGATCGCCCTCGACGGTCGGCGTCCAGGGATCGCGGGCGACCCCGAGGCTCAGGGAGTTGATGTCGAGGTGGCCGTTGAACATCAGCCGCCGGCCGCCGCCGGTCCCCTGCAGCGTCGCGATCGTCTGGAACCGGCCGGGCTCCACCTCCTGCATCTCGACGGCGTACCCGCGCGGCCGGAAGAAGTCCGCCAGGAAGCGCGCGACCGGCGTCTCGTCCGGGCAGAAGCTGGGGATCCGGACCAGGGCGCTCGCGAGGTCGACGACGTCGGGCGTCCGGACACCGGCGAGAACCCGTTCCGCGAGCGGCTCGTCCATCCACGTCCCCCCGACACTGGGCAGAGGCCCCGTTCGCGCGCGGGCCAGACCGCCGCCGGCACCCCTGGCCGGGCGACGCGCCCCCGCGATCTTAGGCCGGCCCCCGGGGGCTCGGCAACGGAGAAACCTCGCCCGTCACGGGGTGGGCCGCCCGTCTACACTGGCGAGGCGCTCCCCGCTCCGCGCGACGGGTCCGCCGCGTCCGGGGACGCTCACCCATGACCGCCGAACGATCTCGCTCAGACGCCGGCTGCGCGGCCGCGATGAGCCTGCCCGCGGTCGCCCGGGCCGTGCGCGAGCACGCCGATGCCCTCCGCGCGCGGCGGCGGGATCTCCACCGGCACCCGGAGGCCGGGCGGACCGAGTTCCGGACGACGCGGCTGGTCGAGGGCGAGCTCCGGCAGCTCGGGCACCGCGTCCTGACCGGAGCGGAGTGCGTCGACCCCGCGGCGCGGCTCGGGGTGCCGGCGCCCGACGTCGTCGGGCGGCGGCGCGCGGAGGCCGCCGAGCCCGCCGGCGGCGGGCTCGAGGTCCCGGGCGCGGTCGCGCCACGTTCGTCAACGTCGGCGTGCTCCACGCCGGGACCGGCCGCAACCTCGAGACCGCCGGGGCGGCGCCGCGCCGGGGCGCCGGCGCCCGGGGGCGTCCGTGCGGGCCCCCGCTACGGGACCGCCTGGCCGGCCAGGACGCCCGTCGGACGCTCGGCGTCGACCGCCACCTGGCCGTTCACCACCACGAACGGGATCCCCACCGGGAACCGGCGGGGATCGTCGTACGTCGCCGTGTCGATGACGCGGTCGGCGTCGAAGACCACGAGGTCGGCGAAGGCGCCGCGCTCGATCCGGCCCCGGCGGGGGAGGCCGAACCGGCGCGCCGGGCGATCGGTCATGCGGTGGACCATCGCCTCCACCGAGAGCCCGCCGAACGCGCGCCGGAGCCGGCCGAGGAACCGCGGGAACGCGCCGTACGAGCGCGGGTGCGGGAACCGGCCGGCCGGGGTGATGTCGCTGCACACCATGTAGTCGGGGCGCGCGAGCAGCGCCATGCAGTCGCGGCTGACCTGGTCCCAGAGCGCCACGCTCTGCGGCGGGGCCGCCACGTGTCCGACCGCCAGGGCCTCCGAGCGCAGGATGTCGCACAGGGCCTCACCGAGCGTCGCGCCGCGCCGGGCGGCCAGGTCGGCGAGGCTCATGCCCTCGAGCGTCTTGTCGCGCCCGGCGTACGAGCAGACCAGCTGCCCGAGCGGGATCGAGGGGTCGTCGTCCAGCGCCCGGGCGATCCGCCGGCGGTCGTCCGGATCGCCGAGGCGGTGGAGGATCGCGTCGGGCCCCCCCTCCTGGGCCCAGCCGGGCAGGTAGCTCACCGCGATGGAGCTGCCGGCGGGGTACGGGTAGACGTCGAACGTGACGTCGAGCCCCTCCGCGCGCGCCGGGTCGATCAGCCGCATGATGGCGTCGAGGTCGCCCGCGGTCCCGGGCGCCGTCCGGTAGTGGGCGAAGTGGAGCCGCACGCCGGCCCGGCGGGCCACCTCCAGTGCCTCGGCAACCCCGCTGCCGCCGCGGGCCCGGTCGAGGTTCGCCGAGCGCGGCTCGCACATGTAGACGGCGCCGGCCCGGCGCACGGGCTCGCAGAGCGCGATCAGCTCGTCGGTGTCCCCCCACGGCCCCGGGTAGTACTTGGACCCCGTGGAGAGCCCGACCGCGCCCTGCTCGAGCCCCTCGCCGACCAGGCGCCGGGCGCGCTCCAGCGCCGGGCCCCGCAGCGGCACGTCGTGGAAGCCGACGACCTCCAGGCGCACCGTGGCGAACGGGACCAGGTAGGCGGTGTTGAGCGCGACCTTCCGGTGATAGTGCGCCCGGAACGCCGCGACGCTCGACATGTCGAGGTCCTCGGGAGGCTCGCCCAGGAGCCCGGCGAGCCACCGCCGGTAGACCCGGTAGCCGGCGGCGGAGAGCGGGGCGTAGGACATGCCGTCGATGCCGAGGAACAGCGTCGTGATGCCCTGCCGGAGGGCCATCGCGAGCTGGGGGTCGGTGAGGAGGGCGCCCTCGGCGTGGGTGTGGGGGTCGATGAAGCCCGGCGCCACGACGAGGCCCGTCGCGTCGATCGCCCGCCGCGCCTCCGCGCGCCCGAGGTCCCCGATCGCCGCGATGGTCTCCCCGCTCACGCCGACGTCGGCCCGGTACCCGGGGTGCCCGGTGCCGTCGACGACGGTCCCGCCGGCGAGGACGAGGTCGAAGGTCACCCGATCACCGGGAGGTCGCGGGAGAGCCGCGTGAGCCGCTCGGCGCCGGTCGCGGTCACCAGGACCGGGTCGCCGAGCGCGACGTAGAGGGCCTCGCCGGGCGCCCGCACCCCGCTGTGGAGGAGGAACGTCATCCCCTCCCGGAGCACGTGCCCGTCCGTCTCCTTGATCCGGAGGCTGTCGATCCAGGTCGGCGGGTAGCCGAGGCCGATCCCGTAGCCGACGTGCTGTCCCCGGCGCGAGTACCCGTGCCGCGCGAGCTCGCCGTGCACCGCCCGCGCGACGTCCGCCGTCGCCACCCCGGGCCTGACGGCGGCCAGGCCCGCGTCGGTCGCCGCCCGCAGCGCCGCGTGGATCGACCGCATCCGCTCGCCGGGCGGCCCGACCGACGCCGTGCGCATGCAGACCGCGTGGTACCGGCGCACGCAGCCGCCGACCTCGAGCAGGAACGGGTCGCCGGCCCGGACCTCGCGCGTGGTCGCCGCGCCGTGGGTCTGGGTCAGCGTCCGCGGCCCGGTCCCCATCGGCGGCGCGACCGACGGATGCTCGCCGCCGGCGCGGTACATCGCGGCCGCGACCGCGGCGTGGACGTCGCACTCGCGCACCCCGGGCCGCAGCGCCGCCCAGGCGGCCTCGACCCCGGCGTCCATCACCGCGCCCGCCTGCCGCATGTACGCCACCTCCGCCGGCGACTTCACCAGGCGCAGCTCCGTGATCAGGTCGGAGGCGTCGACCAGCTCGGCGCCGGCCAGCGCGTCCCGCAGGAGGTCGTGGTAGTACGGCAGCAGCGCGTGGCTCTTGCGCTCGATCCCGAGCCGGCGTCCGCCCAGCAGGCCGCGCTCGGCGAGCACGTCGGCGGTCTGCTGGGCCGGGTCGCGGCTCGTGTCGTCGAGCCAGACCCGCACGTCGTCGACGATGCCGCCGTCGCGCACGAGCGGCTCGTCGACCTTCCGGACGATGGCGGTCATGGGAGCGTCATCGGCCGGGACGATGAGCACCTGATACACCCAGTACCCGATCTGGTCGTAGCCGGCCAGGTAGAACATGTGCTCCTGGTGGAACACCAGCAGGGCGTCGAGCCCCGCCGCCCGCATGGCTGCGCGGGTCCGCCGGAGCCGCGCCGCGTACTCGGCCCGCTCGAACGGAGGCGTCACCGGTCCCCTCCGGTCTCCGGCGTCAGCGCGGCCGCGAGCCGGTCGACCCGGTCCACCTGCTCCAGCGTGTCCACCAGATCCCGGACGCGCGCCGCGCCCCGGGGGCCGAGAACCGGCTCGGCCAGCTCGCGGTACTTCTCCGCGACCTCCGCGTCGGTGAGCGGCTCGTCGACGCCGCCGCGCGCGTGCCGCCGCGCGCGCTCGAGCGTCCGGGCGGCCGTCTCGATGGTGACGGCCACCGGGATGCGGGCCGAGTGGCGGAGCGTGAGCCAGGCCGCCTGCGCCTCCGGATCGGCGTCCAGCGTGATCCGGTCCATCAGCGCGAGCACCGCGGGGTCGCTCCGGTTGGCGTCCTCCCACCACCGGGCGCGCGGCCGGCCGAGCAGCGTCATCGCGACCGCGTGCGGGACGCTGAACTGCGCGTCGACCATGGTCGGGGGCCGCCGGCCGCCGAACCAGGCCGGGAACGCGTCGATCGAGGCCACCCTCACCCGCCCGACGTCCTGGGGGCGGATCCCGTCTCGCCCCGTCAGGTCGCGCACCGCGTCCAGGGTGGAGTGGATCCACCGACAGCACGGGTAGGGCTTCAGCGAGAGCTCGAGGACGCTCCACTCGGTCCCGAGGCCCCGGACCAGGCGGTCGGGATCGTAGCGGTCGGAGCTCATCATGCGGGCCAGTCCGCGCTCGCCGTCCAGGATGGTGTGCGTCGCCCGGAACCCGCGGGCAGCGAGGCGGGCGGCGCGCACGCCGGCCTCCGCGGGCCAGGCGACGTTGTCCTTGACCCAGGAGAGCCGGTCCTCGTCCCAGCCGAACTTCGCCTCGTGCGGGAGCGGGGCGAACGCGCCGGCGAGGCCGAACGCGGAGAGCGCCTGCTCGACCGGGAGGCCGAGCAGGCGGCTGGCGGCCGCGACCGCCCCGAAGGTCTGGGTGGTGCCGCTCCCGTAGACCTCGACCCGCCGCGCCCAGGTCGGCTGGACCGCCTCGCCGATCCGGACCCAGACCTCGTAGCCCGCCAGGACCGCGACCAGCAGGTCGGCCCCCGACCGGCCCAGCGTCTCCGCGAGCGCCAGCGCGGCCGGGATCACCGTGGCGCCCGGATGGCCGGTCGCGCCGGTGTCGTCGTAGTCCAGGGCGTTCGCCGCCATCGCGTTCACGAACGCCGCCGGGCCGGGCGCGGCGCGCTGGCCCGTCCCGACCACCGTGGCCCCGGTCCCGCTCTCGTCGCCGACGGCCGCCGCGGCGGCGCGGGCGAGCGGGGTCCGGCTCCCGCCGAGCGCGCACCCCAGGTGGTCCAGGATCAGGCGCTTCACCGCCCGCACCGCGGAGGCCGGCACCTGCTCGAGCGACAGGCTGCCCGCGAATCCGGCGAGGGCGGCCGTCGGCCCGGCGGCGGAAACGGGCGCGGTCATACGACGGCCAGCTCGCGGCGGTGCGGCGTGAGGATCTCGCAGCCGGTCTCGGTCACCGCGATCGTCTCGCTGAACCCCGCGGCCATCAGCCCCGGGATCCGCAGCGACCGGACCGCGTGGAAGGTCATGCCCGCCTGGAGGACCTCCTCCGATCCCTCCACGATCCAGATCGAGTTCTCCGGCCACTCCGGCGGGAACCCCAGCCCGACCGGGTAGGCGTGGTACTCGCTCAGGTAGACCTCGGGATCGACGCCGGCCAGCCCGCGGGCGGCCGCCCGGGCGACCTCGTGGGCGGTCCGCCCGGCGCGGACGTGCTCGTAGAGGAGCGCGAGCGTCGCCAGGGCGGCGTCGGCCAGGCGGCGGAGGCGCTCCGGCGGCCGGCCGAGCACCGCGGTGCCGTAGACGGGGGCCGTGTAGCGCTGGTAGACCGCGCCGAGCTCGATGATCACGGGGTCCCCCGGCTTGATGAAGTGCCGCTTGTAGGTCGCGTGGATGATCCCCGACCGATGGCCGGCCCGCACCCACGGGTCGGAGCAGAAGAACTCGCTCCCGGCCGCGATCATCGCCTCGGCGGCGGCCGCCGCGAGGGCGTTCTCGGTGACCCCGGGGCCGAGCGCGCCGACCGCCGCCTCGAGACCCGCCACCGAGAACCGCCCGGCCTGCCGGAGGCAGTCGAGCTCGGCCGCCGATTTCACGGCCCGGATGCGCGGAACCAGATCGGAGGCGTCGACCAGCCGCGCCCCGGGGAAGCGGTCCCGCAGCAGCTGGTAGGCGTGCGGCGTCAGGCCGGTCCGCCGCAGCTCGATGCCGATCCGCTTGCCGTCCACCTCGACCTCCCGCAGGAGGTCGACGAGCTGGGCCGCGGCCTCGTCCATGCGGTTCCAGCGCACGCTCAGGATCCGGTCGATCGTCGAGTGGACGAGCGCCAGGCCCACCTCGAAGTCGCAGACCTGGAGCGTGAGGTCGCCCTCCGGCGGCACGACCAGGCAGGTGTACCAGTCGGCCACCGGCGTCTGGTACCCGGTCAGATAGCACACGCTCGGCAGATGGTGGAGCAGGAGCAGGTCGAGCCCCTGGGCGGCCATCGCGCGCCGGACCCGGGCCAGGCGCTCCCGGTACTCCGCTTCCGGGAACGCCATCTCCTTCGGCACCGGGTGCGCACGGTACCGGGCGAGGATGTCCACGGATCCCTCTCTCATCCGCGCGGGGCTCCGGACGCGCCGGCCGCCGGCCCGGCGCCCGGCGCCTGGAGCCGCAGCAGCTCCTCCCGGGCGATGTGGCAGGCGATCGCGTGGCCGCGCGGGCCCACCAGGAGCGGCGGCGCCTCGCGCTCGCAGACCGGGCCCAGCTTGCGCGGGCAGCGGGGGTGGAACGCGCAGCCGGTGGGCGGCGCCGCGGGGCTGGGGGGCGGACCCTCGACCCTGATCCCGGTGGCGACGACCGGCGGGCCGAGCGACGGGACGGCGGACAGGAGCGCCTCCGTGTACGGGTGCCAGGGCGCGCGGAAGACGTCCTCCGTGTCCCCCGTCTCGACGACGTGCCCGAGGTAGAGCACCGCTACCCGGCCGGCGATGTGGCGCACCACCGAGAGGTCGTGGGAGATGAAGAGGTACGAGGTCCGCGCCCGGGCCTGCAGGCCCGCGAGGAGGTTCAGCACCGTCGCCTGCACCGACACGTCGAGCGCCGAGGTCGGCTCGTCGCAGACGACCAGGTCCGGCCGGGGGGCGAAGGCGCGCGCGATGGCGACCCGCTGGCGCTGTCCCCCCGAGAGCTGCCCGGGGTGGAGGTCGAGGTGCCGCGGCTCGAGGCCGACCGCCCCCAGCAGTTTCGCGGCGGCGGCGCGGCGGGCGGCCCGGCCGGCCAGCCCGAACAGCGCGAGCGGGCGCGCGACGGCGTGGAGCACCGTGCGGCGCGGGTTCAGGGTGACGTCCGGGTTCTGGAACACGATCTGGAGCCGTCGCCGGAGCGCGCGGGACCACGCCGCCGGCCGGCGAGGCACCGCCCGGCCGTCGACCCGGATCTCCCCTCCGGTCGGCTGCACGAGCCCCACGACGCACCGGGCGGTCGTCGTCTTCCCAGAGCCGCTCTCGCCGACGACCGCGAGCGTCTCGCCGGCGGCCACGGCGAGCGACACGCCGTCGACCGCGCGCACCGGCGCGGCCCGGCCGAAGAGCCCGGCGCCGCCCGCGCGCGACCGGTACTCGTGGACCAGATCGACCACCTCGAGCAGCGGCTGGGATGGCGGGCCGGGCAGCTTGGCGGCGGGGCCGGCATCCGACGCCGGCGCGCCCGGGGCCCGGACCCGGGCCCAGTAGAAGCACCGCGCGCCGTGATCGGGGGCGGTCTCGAACCATCCGGGGTGCTCCCCGCGGCAGCGGGCGTCCGCCAGCCCGCAGCGGGGCGCGAACAGGCAGGCGTCGGCCTCGGCGCCCGGGTCGGGCAGCGTGCCCTCGATCGCCGGCAGGAGGCGCGCGGGCGGCGGTCGATCGACCCGGGGCAGGCAGTCGAGGAGACCCACCGTGTACGGGTGGCGCGGCCGCGCGAAGACCGCCGCCACCGGCCCCTGCTCCACGATCTCGCCGGCGTACATCACCGCGACCTCGTCGGCGAGGCGCCCGATCACGGCCAGGTTGTGGGTGATGTAGAGGATGCCGGCGGCGGTCCGTCGGCGCAGCGCGTCGACCAGGTCGAGGATGCGCGCCTCGGTGGTGACGTCCAGCCCGGTGGTCGGCTCGTCGAGCACGAGCAGGTCCGGGTCGCAGGCCAGCGCGATGGCGATCGCGACGCGCTGCTGCTGACCGCCCGAGAGCTGGTGGGGGTAGCGGCGCGCCAGCGCCTCGGGATCGGGGAGCTGCACCGCGGCGAACAGCTCGCGCATCCGCGCCCGGGCGGCGGCCCGGCCGAGCGACTCGTGCTCCGCCAGGACCTCGACGACCTGGTCCCCGACCGGGAGGACCGGGTTGAGGGAGCCGCCCGGGTCCTGGAAGACGATCGCCAGCCGCCGGCCCCACAGCCGGCGCAGCGCGGCGGCGGGGCGGCCGAGCAGGTCCTCGCCCCGGAACCGCACCTCTCCCGAGACGCGCGCCTCCTGACCGAGCGCACCCATGACGGCCAGCGCCATCGTGCTCTTGCCCGATCCCGACTCGCCGACCAGCCCGAGGACGCGGCCGGCCGGGAGCGCCAGGTCCACGCCGCGCACCGCGTGCACGGGGCCGCCCGCGGTCCGGTACGCGACCCGGAGCGCGCGGACCGTGAGGACCGGCGCGGTCGCCGCCGTCGTGGAGGTCATCCGGCACGACTCACGCGGACTCGTCGAGCCGCCGGAGCGCCAGCGCCTCGCGGAGCGCGTCCCCGATCAGGTTGGCCCCGACCACCACGGTCGAGATGGCGATCGCCGGCAGGATGGCGAGCCACGGCGCCTGGGCCAGGAACGGCAGCGCCTCGTTGATCATGAGGCCCCAGTCCGGCGCCGGCGGCTGGGCGCCCAGCCCGAGGAATCCGAGCGAGGTCGCGAGCAGGATCGCGTAGGCGAACCGGATCGTGAGCTCCACGATGATCGGGGGCCAGGCGTTCGGGAGCATTTCGGCGACGATGATGTAGACGCCGCGCTCGCCGCGCGCCCGGGCGGCGTCGACGTACTCCGAGGCCGCCAGCGACAGCGCGACCCCCCGCACGACCCGGGCCGACCGCGGCATGAACACGACGCCGATCCCCAGGACCACGTACACGGGGTCCGGGCCCACGGTGGTCAGGAGCAGCATGGCGAGCAGGAGGGCCGGGAGCGCCATCAGCGCATCGACGATCCGCATCAGGACCTCGTCGACGACCCCGCGATAGAACGCGCCCAGCATGCCGACCAGGACCCCGAGCCCCACCCCGAGCAGCGTGCTCGCCGTGGCGAGGACGATGGTCGCCCGGGCGCCCCACATGACCCGGCTGAGCTGGTCGCGCCCGAACTGGTCGGTGCCCCCCCAGAACTCGCGCGAGGGCGCCTCGAGGGTGTGGAGGATGTTGAACTGGGCGAAGTGATAGGGGGCGAGGACCGGGCCGGCGACCGCCAGGCCGAGGTGCAGCCCCAGGAGCGCCGTGCCGGCCACCGCGGTCGGCGAGCCGAGGAGCACCCGCCGGGCGAACCCGGCGGCGCGCCGGAGCGCGCCGGGCGGCAGGCCAGTCAATACCGGATCCGCGGGTCCAGGTACGCGTACGTCAGGTCCGCGGCGAGGTTGGCCAGCGCGTAGGTGAGCGCGATGAGCAGCGCGGCGACCTGGATCACCGGGACGTCGCGATGGTTCACCGCGTCCACCATCAGCCGGCCGAGGCCCGGGTAGGCGAAGACCGTCTCGACGACCACGATCCCGCCGATCAGGAAGCCGACGTTGATGGCGACGATCCCCACCGTCGGCAGGAGGGCGTTGCGGAGCGCGTGCCGGAGCACGACCCGGCGCGGCCGCAGCCCCCGGAGGCGCGCCGCGCGCACGTACGGCTGCTCGAGGACCTCCAGCATGCTGGCCCGCGTCATCCGGGTCATGTGGGCGAGGAGCGCGAGCACCAGCGTGGCGGTCGGGAGCACGAGGCTCGGCGCCGCCTGGAGCAGGCTCGCCCGCGGGTCGACCAGGCTCGACGGCGGCAGGAGCGGGAACCGGAACGCCAGCAGGAGGATGAGCACGGTCCCGGTGATGAACTCCGGGAGCGAGACGGCGACCAGGGTGACCACCCCGATCACCTGGTCGAGCACCCGGTGCCGGCGGAGCGCGCCGACCACGCCGAGCCCGATCGCGAGCGGCACCGCGGTCCCCAGGGCCAGGACCCCCAGGACCGCGGATCGCTCGAGCCGCTCCAGGACGAGCGGCCGCACCGGCACCTGGTAGAGGAGCGAGGTGCCCCACTCGCCGCGGAGCACCCCGCGCACCCAGTCGACGTAGCGGAGGGCCGCCGGCCGGTCGAGCCCGAGCTTCTGCCGGAGCGCCGCCAGGTCGGCGGGCGTCGCGGACGTCCCCAGGATCATGACCGCGACGTCGCCTGGCAGGATCTGGACGATCCCGAAGATCAGGACCGAGACGATGGCCAGCACCAGCGCCAGCAGGAGCAGTCGCCGGCCGACGAAGGCGACGGCCCGCATCGACGCGCGGTCCGGGCGCTCAGGCTTCCAGGTACGTGTTCCGGAAGTCGCACCAGCGGAGCGGGTGGAGCGTGTACCCCTTCACGGCCGTCCGCATCGCGCTCACGTACTGGGTGAAGTAGCTGACGATGTAGTGGCCCTCGTCGGAGATCAGCCGCTGCACCTCGGCGTAGGCTTCCCGCCGCTTGCCGGCGTCCGTCGAGGAGCGGCCCTCCTCCAGCAGCCGGTCGAGCCTGGGGTTCGAGTACTTGCCCTCGTTCCAGCTCCCCGAGGTGTGGAAGTACGGGTAGACGGTCTCGTCGATCGTCGCGCGGCCGAACCAGTTGTTCACGTAGAGGGCCTTCTTCTTGTACACGGTCGAGTTGAACACCGACCACGGCACCGTCTTCACCTCGAGCTTGATCCCGGCCGGGGCGACCATCTGCTGGACCACGACCGCCAGCTCCTGCATCCCGACGCGCTCGTTCGACGTCCAGATCTCGTCGCTGAACCCCTGCGGGTGTCCGGCCTCGGTCAGGAGGGCGCGAGCGCGCGCGACGTCCTGCGTCCGCTGGGGGAGCGCCGCGTGGAACGGGTTGATGTCCGGCACCGGGTGGTCGTTCCCGACGGTGCCGCGCCCCTGCCACACCGCCTTGATCACCGCGTCGCGCGCGACGAGGAGCTTCATCGCCAGGCGCACCCGGTTGTCGTCGAACGGCTTGTGGTCGGTCGCCAGGACCACCGGCTGGAAGGACGTGCTCTTCACGGAGACGACCGACACGCCGGGCGCCTTCTCGAGCGCCCCGATGAACGCCACCGGCACCTCGAACATGACCTGGACGTCGTTCCCGCTGAGCGACGCGACCTGGGTGGGGTGCTGGGGCATGTTGACCTGCCACAGCTCGTCCAGGTACGGCCGCGGGCGGTCCCAGTAGTCGGGGAACCTGACCATCCGCGTGCGCTCGCCCGGCTTGAACTCCACCAGCCGGAACGGGCCGGTCCCGGACGGCTCGCTGACGATCCGGTCGGCCCGGTCGGCGGGCAGGATGCGGCCGAACGTCACGCCGAGGTTCACCGGCAGGTCCGCGTACGGCGACGACATCCGGAAGCGGACGGTCGAGTCGTCGACCGCCTCAACCTTCTCGATCGGCCCCAGCGCGGTCCGCCCGGGCGAGCCGGTCTTGGGATCGAGGATCCGCTCGAAGGTGAACACGACGTCGCTTGCCTTGAGCTCGCGCCCGTGGTGGAACTTCACCCCCGGCCGGAGCGTGAACGTCCAGATCCGCGCCTGGGGGTCGGAGCTCCACTTGGTCGCCAGCATCGGCTGGACCTGGAGGCGCTCGTCGACCCGGGTCAGGTTGTCGTAGACGTTCTGGGTGATCATGTACTCGTCGCCCTGGATCGTGAGGGCCGGGTCGATCGTCCGGGGCGAGCTGGCCCACGCCATCTTGAGCGTGCCCCCCGCCCGCGGCGTCTGGCCCCACGCCCGGCCCCGGTCCCCGGGCAGCGGCAGGGTCGCGCCGAGCGCGCCCGATGCGGCGGCCAGCTTGAGCAGCTGCCGGCGCGTCAACCTGGCCTCGGGCCGCTCCGTGCGCGCGTCGTCACGCCTCATCGCGGGTCTCCTCTCTTTGTCTCGCTCGGTCCCGGCCGGTCCGCCGCCGCTCACCGATCGATGACGGCGAAGGCGTCGATCTCGACGAGCAGCTCGGGGAGCGCCAGCC
>Ga0070741_10007726_pt1 | contig 22050 bp, 25 predicted proteins | sample Coa_R1_4_FD_66440 | JGI IMG/M metagenome (GOLD analysis project Ga0070741, IMG submission 66440) | Surface soil microbial communities from Centralia Pennsylvania, which are recovering from an underground coalmine fire - Coalmine... | ecosystem: Environmental > Terrestrial > Soil > Unclassified ... | reverse complement strand
TGCTCCTTCTTGCCTCCGTAGATCATTATCCCTACTGTCGCAAAGAGCACCGGCGGCGCGGCCTTTGCCACGACATCAACTGTCACCCAGCTGCCAAAGACGTAGGTGAGCCATGGGACAGGCTCGGTGTGGACCTTGCCGCCTAGGCCAAACATCCCGATGATGTCGTAACCGGAGCCAATAGCTGCAAGGATTAGCGCGACTACTGTAAGGAACTGTATTATGGCAGGTATGTCATGAGTATAGGCAAAGAGCATGTTGTTCTCCTTGATGTTCCTGTGCAGCCTCAGGAACAGCGCCATCATGATGTGCACGATCCCTATCGCCACTGAAACTTTTAGTATCTTGATCACTTGGTCAAAGGTCAGCTCTGACACGTTGAGCACGCCAATGATGTCGCCGGCAGGCGCAAATATTGGGCCTAGGATGGCCAGGTTCTTCAGATGGAAGCCAAACATCTCGCCGGTCCCAAGCCCTGCAATGCTTGCCGCGGCCCCACTTGCTGCTATCAGAGTCCCCCAAGTCCTCAGCGAGCCATTGCCCCTGTGCCTGAGCAGCATACCAAGGCCAAAGAGAAGGAGCCCGTGGCCGAGGTCTGCAAACATTAGCCCGTAGAAAAGTGGCCAGACAAACGCAATGATTGGCGTCGGGTCTATCTCGTTGTACCTGGGAATTCCCTGCGTCTCTGTGATTACTTCAAAAGTGCGTGTATAAGACTTGTTTGTAAGGAGCGTTGGAAGGGGCTGCTGTGAGGCTTCCGCGTGCTCGTCAAAATGGGCGTCTTCGATTACCGAGATGTAGTCGCTTGTGAGGTTCTTGAATTTTTTCTCCATCTCTGCCGGGATGTAGCCCTGAATGAGCGCAAAGTTCTTTGTGCCGCCTGGCTTCCTCGTTATCTCCAATACATCCTTGGCCACTCTTGTGGCCTCGTGGAGGGAGAGGATCTTTGAGAGCACAGACACCTTGAGCTTTTCCACGTTCTTGGTGACCTCGGCAGACTTTGATTCAAGCTCCTTCACTTTTGCCTGCGCCTGCGCGAAGGCGGCGCTTGGGTTCTGGGGCATGTTTGCCGGGATCTGGAGCGGATGGACGCCAAAGCTCCTCATGACCTTGGTGATCCTCTCCGCATCTTCGCTTGCGCCTACCACAACCATTGATGATTTTTCCTCGTTCAGCCTGTTGGAATAAAGCGGCAGGTCGCCGATGCTCTTTCGGATCTCGGCCTCGTCTTTCGAATCGATGACAAATATCTCTGCAAAGAACATCCTCAGGCGGGAAAATGCAGTCAGGTCAAGGCTGAGGGTGGATGCCATCTTGAGCCCAACTTCGACGTTGCTGTACTCTTCAAGCTGCTTCGCAACCTTGTTCTGCTCTGCCAGGATCTTTTTCGGCTCTTCAAGAAGCGCCCTGCTCTTGTCTTCCAGGTCGGCAATAAAGTCCCGAATGTCTTCAATGACATAGTCGGTCTTTTCCTTTGGCGCGCCCTTGAACATCGTCGCCATGACGCCTGTCTCCAGCGGGATGCCAAGCGCCCTTATGACTTCGTCGATGTCCTGGTACAGCTTTTGCGCTTTCAGCAACAGGTCGTCAAAAAACGGGTTCAGGTGTTCGGAATTAGTTTGAATGGGGTGGAACCACTCGAGCTCAGCCAGCTTGCTGACGGCTTCCTGTGTTTCTATCCTTGGAAGGATCAACGCTGCCTTTTTGAGCTTCGCTAGTCCCATCTTTCAGCTAACGGTGTAAATCGAATCTCTTTAAAACGTTTCTCTTTGAAGTCAAAGCAACAATGTCCGGCAAAACCAAGTTTTGATAATAATAATAAAAGAATAAGAAAAGGCGTTGGGGGTTTTTACTGGCCCAAGATGATGAACATCATGACTATACCGTAGATGGCGATTGACTCGACCATACCTACGAAGATGAACACTCTTGACTGCATCTTTGGGTTGTCGCTGATTGCTGCAAGACCTGCTGCTCCTACGAACCCAAGTCCAATGCCTGCGCCTGCCGCTGCCAGACCGAAAGCCAAGCCTGCGCCCAGCAGCTTTGAGGAGCCCGCACTTGCCGAGGTTGCGTCTGTCTGAGCAAACGCCTGTCCTCCCGTCAAACCAGCAAAAGCCATTGCGGTAGCAAGAGCAGCCAAAACCGAAATCGTAACACGTCCGTTCAGCTTCTTCATCAAGGTTCCAGCATAAAATGCCATATTTAATTATAACTACTCACAAAAGTTGAAAAATAATGATCAGACTTTGGACAGCGCTTTGCGCTTGCTTGTGCCTACCTCTTCTTTTATCTTTTGCACCATCGAGTCGTGCTCTGCCTTCAGCTCAGCTTTTGATTTTTCAAAGTGGTTGGTGATGTCTGTCATTTCGCCATCGCCCTCTCTTGCTCTGATGCCTTTCTCTTGTCAAGTACTACTTTAACCTTCTTGAGCCTGACAAACTCTTCCCTTTCGCGCTCTTCAAGCGTTGCTTTGATAAAGTACATCGCGTCCTGGTACTGTGGTATTATCACGAATTCAAGCGCGTTGATCAGCTTTTGCGTGCGCTCTAGCTCCTTTGCAAGGCTGAATATCGCGTTTTCATATTCCGCAGCCTTACACACGCCGGGGAGCATGTTCTTGATGAGCTTCGCCGCCTTGTCTACAGAAGCGTTTGTTTCGGTAAAGCCGTAGGACAGGTGGCTTCCGCCTTCCCTTGTCTTTACCTGCAGGGTCGGTATCTTGACGTCGACTATTCTCCTGACGTTCACGTCCACTTCCATAATGCTTGGGGTAGAATCTGCAACTGCTTCAAGTGTGGAGGTGCCAAGCGACATGTACGAGTTGTAGACTGCGGTGTAGATGTCGCCAAGCGGGCTCCAGATGTCCTCTCTAGCCTTGTTGGCCTCTTCGATCATTTCGTCTATCTTTTTCAAGAGAACTTCGCGCTTGTCGTCAAGGATCTTGTGCACCATCTTGGCTACCTGCATCGAGCGCCGGATCTTGATAAGCTCGATTTTTGTTGCAGTCGCCCTTCTTCCAAACGACATTTCTACTTGCCCTTGTAGTACTGCTTTACGTGCTTTTCCTTGATCTTGGTCAGCTCGCCTTCCGGCAATGTCGATAGCACGTCCCAGGCTCTTCCAAGCGTCTCGTCAAGCGCCCTGTTTTCGTCAGGAGCCTGTTTTAGGAAATGCTGCTCAAACATGTCGCCTGCGTCAAGGTACTTCAGGTCGACGCCGGTGAGCCCGGCGCGCCCAACGATTTCTGCAAGCGCCCTGACTTCCTGCGCCCTTGAATAAGCGTCATACATCTGGTTGCCGACTTCCATGTGGTCTGACCTTGTCTTGCCCTCGCCGACTCCGTCCTTCATGAGCCTTGAAAGCGACATCAGAACATTAACTGGCGGGTAGACGCCCTTTCTGAAAAGGTCGCGCCCAAGCACTATTTGTCCTTCAGTGATGTACCCAGTCAGATCAGGAATTGGATGGGTGATGTCATCGGCCGGCATTGACAGGATCGGCACCTGAGTCACGCTTCCGTTCTTGCCCTTTATCCTGCCGGCGCGCTCGTAGTTGTTTGCTAGGTCTGTGTAGAGGTATCCGGGATAGCCCTTTCTGCCCGGCACTTCTTCCCTTGCCGCGCTGATTTCGCGGAGTGCCTCTGCATAGTTGGTCATGTCAGTCAGGATTGCAAGCACGTGCATGCCAAGGTCAAACGCAAGGTATTCTGCTACTGTCAATGCCACTCTGGGCGTGATGATTCTCTCGATTGCCGGGTCGTCTGCTAGGTTGAGGAACAGGACAGAGCGCCTGAGCGCGCCGGATTCTTCGAGGCTTCGCTTGAAGTACTGCGCTTCAGAGTACTGCACGCCAATTGCCGCAAACACCACGGCAAAGTCTTCCTTTGTTCCTACGACTGATGCCTGGCGCGCAATCTGCGCCGCCAGAATGTTGTGCGGCATGCCAGAGCCGGAAAATATCGGGAGTTTCTGGCCCCTTACAAGGGTCAGCATGCCGTCGATTACTGAAACGCCTGTCTGGATAAACGAAGTCGGGTATTCCCTTCTCTCGGGGTTCATGGGTTCGCCGTTGACGTCGAGGAACTTGTCTGCAATTGGGTCCGGCAGGCTGTCATTTGGCCTTCCAAGTCCGTCAAACACTCTGCCTAGCAGCTCTTGTGACACCGGCATTTCCATCGTCTTGCCAAGGAACTTTGCCTTGGTGCCAGATATTGTAAGACCTGTGGTGCCTTCAAACACCTGAACGATTGCCTTGCCAAAGCCTACTTCGAGCACCTTGCCAAGCCTGCGCTCGCCTTCAGCCGTCTCGATTTCTACAAGCTCGTCAAAGGATGCCTTTGTGATTCCGTCAATTACCATCAGCGGACCCTTGATTTCTGCTACCTTCGTGTATTCTACTCCAGCCGCTTCAGGCAACGACCTTCACCTCCTCTCCACTGACGACCTTGCGGAATTGCTCGTCTATCTGCTTGTCAAGGTCTTCCAGCTTGTTCAGCTGCTCTTCGGGTATCTCGAACTTGGCCTTCAGGAGCGATGGGATTATCGGCATCGCCCTAATGTCTGCAAGCGGCGCGCCTGCCTTCAGTGCCTTTTGCGCCTCCTTGTAGAACTTGACCATCAACTTTACCAGCTTTACCTGCTTTTGCGGGCTGCAATATGTATCGACTTTGTCAAACGAGTTCTGCTGTAGGATGCCAATCTTGACCATCCTTGCCACTTCAAGCACCAGCTTCTCCTCGTCTGGTAGCGCCTCGGGGCCAAGTAGTCTTACGATTTCTTTAAGCGTGTCTTCCCTCTGCAGAACGTGATACGATTCTGCCCTCAGGTCGTACCATTCGCCTGTCACGTTTTCCTTCCACCACTTGCTGACGTCTTCAAGGTAGCCCGAGTATGACTGCATCCAGTTGATTGACGGGTAGTGTCTTGAATATGCAAGCCTTGTGTCAAGCGCCCAGAAGGTCTTGATGAACCTGATAGTGTGCGTCGTGACTGGCTCGGTAAAGTCTGCGCCTGATGGCGAAACTGCGCCTACCAGAGTGACAGAGCCTGCCCTATTGGGTGATCCTAATGCCCTTACCCTGCCTGCGCGCTCGTAAAATTCTGCGAGCCTTGATGCAAGGTACGACGGGTAGCCTTCTTCTGCCGGCATCTCTTCTAGACGGCCGGACATTTCACGGAGCGCCTCTGCCCACCTGCTAGTGGAATCGGCGACAAGCACCACGTCAAAGCCCATGTCGCGGTAGTATTCCGCCATGGTGACGCCTGTGTAGATCGACGCTTCCCTCGCAGCCACCGGCATGTTGCTCGTGTTTGCAACAAGCACCGTCCTCTCCATCAGCGGCCTGCCAGAGCGCGGGTCGATGAGGTGAGGGAACTCGACAAGCACTTCAGTCATTTCATTTCCGCGCTCGCCGCATCCGATGTAGACCACGACTTTAGAGTCTGCCCACTTTGCGATCTGGTGTAATGTCACGGTCTTGCCTGTTCCAAATCCACCGGGGATCGCTCCTGTCCCTCCCTTTGCAATCGGGAAGTAGGTGTCGATTACGCGCTGGCCAGTCACTAGCGGGACTGTCGGGTCGTAGCGCTCGGCATATGGCCTTGGCTTTCGCACAGGCCACTTGTGATACATCTTTAGCGACACTTTTTCGCTTCCCTTCTCTGTGGTTGCGATGACATGCTCGATGTCATAGTCGCCCTCGCTAGCAATCTCGGTCAGCTTGCCTCCGCGGTGGGTTGGCGGCACAAGGATGCTGTGTGTCAGCAATGGAGTTTCCTCGACTGTGCCAAGGATCGAGCCCGGTCCTACCTCGTCGCCTTTTTTCGCGGTCGGCTTGAACTTGTACTTCTTTTTCAGATCCACTGGGGTCGTGACGACTCCCCTGCCAATGAATGCGCCGGACTTTGACGCAATCTCGTCAAGCGGGCGCTGGATGCCGTCGTAAATCTTGCCAATGATGCCCGGTCCTAAGAGGACGGACAGCGGCTGGCCGGTGCCTACCACCGGCTCGCCTGGCTTCAAGCCAGAAGTCGACTCATATACCTGGATAAATGCCACGTCGCCGGTAAGCCTGATCACTTCGCCTATGAGCTTTGATTCGCCTACCTCGACTGTCTCATACATCTTTGCCGTAGACATGCCGTCTGCCTTGACTGCCGGGCCGCTGACCCAGACGATTCTCCCTTTTGCTACCAATTTACGCCTCTCCTCTCAGCATCTGGGCAATATTTTTCCTTATTAAAGGTTTGAGTCTTTCAATGCGAGAATCAAGTGTGTTGTCGTAGGTCATTGTGCCGTCGGCAGACTTGACCCTTATCCCGCCGATTACGTCAATTGGCTGGTCCGAGAGCCTTGCCTGCACTTTCGGGTTCTTTTTCTGCAGGTCCGCGATGATCTTTCTCACCAGCTCGGCGTCATTCTTGTTGCACTCGACTAGCACCTCACCGGAGCCAACTGACGAGACGCTGTCTTCGACAATGCTGCTCATCAGCGTCCTGTAGCTGTCCTTGCCGCCAGAGGACGCCAGCTTTTTCCTTGCCTCTTCAAAAGCATCGTTAACGGCGTTTTCAATCATGAGAAGTTCCTGGTTGCGGGCCGCAAGCCTGCTAGAGCCTACGATCTGGCGCTTCAGGTTCTCGGCCTGCTTTTTTGCAGACTCGATGATCTTTGTGCGCTCAGCCTCTAGCTTGCCCCGCGAAGCCTCAAGGTTGTTCAGCGACTCTTGATATGCAGAATCTATTTTAGAAATCAGTTCTGCTTCCTTTTGTGATAAAACCTTGTCTATGGTGCGTTCTAAAGCAGAATTCGAGCTCATCTGCCTGCTTTTCCTCTTCTCACGTGATTTTAACCTTTTGACGCGTCAGGAAACGGCGCCAAGCCGCGAGTCGACGCTTCTTGCAAGCGCCCTGATGCGCCGGAAGTGGCTGCCCTCCCAGTACACCTTGCCGCAGTCAAGGCACTGGTAGAACTCACTGTGGCATTCAGCCACTCTGCCCGGCACACTATCTCGAATCTGATCGGGCGTCCTGCCAGACAAAAGGCCGTTGCAAACGGAGCACCGCGAGCCGGCAAAATCAACAGACGTTATCCCATTCTTTGCCAGTATGTGCACAAGGTCTTCCAGCTCGCCGTCGCCGCTGACAAGCACGCCCCTTGCGCCGGCCTTGACTATTCGCTTGAAAAATTCCCTGTCGGCTGTCAGGATCACCCTGCCCTGCTCGATGCCGGCCTTCAGTACTTCGTCGTCATCAGTGTGCGCGATATACGGCGTGTCAAAGCCAAAGATGCGGAGCTTGCGCGCTAGGCTTCCAAGCATCGCGTCTGCAAGAAATGCTACGCTATTCTCCGCCGCCGTCGCCGGCCTCGCCCCTGCACACTTCGCAGATGAACGTGCCTTCATCGTACTGTAACAAGTCTGACCACTCACCGCACTCATCGCAGTAGCCTGACACGTTGCCGGCAGGCCTGCCCAGCTCGCCCCTGATGATAGCAGCTTTTTCAGACACGACGTCGACTAGATCCGGAGTAACTGCAATGACATCTGACGAAGAGATTATCCCAACAAGCCTGTTCTTGTAGACCACACCGAGGCGCTTGATGTTGTGCTTCCTCAGCAGCCTGGCGGCCTCTGTGATGCTCTCGCCGCCTTCAATTGTGTGGAGCTTTTGCATTACGTCTTTTGCCCTGAGCATGCTTGGCTTGGCGTCTTTTACCACGCCGTTTGCAACAATGTCCCAGTCAGTCACGATGCCGGCCGGGTTGTCCTTGTCCATGACTATTATGCTGCCAATCTTTTCTTCCTTCATCTTGATGGCGATGTCTTTGATGCTGTCGCTGGGCGATGCAGAAACGACCGGGCTGTTCATGATGTCCCTGACAAGCACCCTGGTAGTCATGTTTGCGTCGGCATGTTCCCTGACTGGCTTTTTTACCACAAAAAGTAGTCGGATTTCTGGCTTTAATTACTTTTGTTTCGCCCAAAGACGTGAAGGTCAATATTTCTTGTAGATTTTGCTTTGATGACCAACATCCAAGACCAGGACGAGCATGATCTTGTTCTCTATGCTGACTATGACCCTGCATTCTCCTGCCCTGATGGAGTAAAATGCAGAGCCCTTTAGCCTCTTTGCAACCGTGAAAGGGTTTTCGGCTGCAGATTCCAGCCTTTCAATTATTCTCTCCTTTGTGGCCTTTTCGAGCTTTTCAAACTTGCTGGCGGAATGCTCGGTCCACCTGATCTCGTAAGTCATCGGATTCCTGCTCTTTCCTTGACTTGCCTCATTGTGAGAATTCTTCCAGCCTTGATGTCCTCAAGCGACTTTTCTATATTCCGTATTGCTTCGTCAGAAAGCTCTGCTTCGTCGGTGCTAATCTCTATGAGCCTTTCAATGACTTTGTTGTAGGATTCTTTCGGGTGGACCTTGAGATCGTCCAACTTGTTCTTGACACTCTTTTTTATCTGTATGGTAGTGTCCATAGGTTGCTATAATGAATTACAGCTACTTATAGTTGCCTGTAAGAAATTTACTCCTCTGTCACTGATGGCATCTCTTGCTGCTGGCCCCTTGCAGTGAACGAGATCCTTGACTGGCCCGTCGGGAGCGTGCGTACAAAGTCGTCAAGGCTTATCCTCTTTATGAATTCCGCAGTGTCTGTATCGCCGGCTATTTTCACGAATTCCGATTTGACCTTCTTTGCCGCGGCCATCGGGTCCATACCGCCCTGTGAAAGCACAGAGTAGAACATTGCCCTCTTTTTTACCGCCTCTTCCGGCCCGCATACAAACGTTTCATGATTGTTTGACTGCACGATGCCTATTGCGAGCCTTATCTCGACCCCTTTCAGGTAGTTGCGCTTGCCCTCTATTACAAACGAGCCCTTTGGTAGGAACTGGCCGGTAGGCGCGCCCTTTTTTATCTGGTCCGGCAGCACCCAGTACGCGTCGGCACTTGACAGCCCGTCCTTCCACGCCCGGCTGAACGACACGGTGGCCTTTGCCACCTGCAGAAGGCTGTCTTCTATCCTGCCTTCCTGCGCCGGAACCGCGGCATTTTTGACAATGAAAAACGGCGAGCCGTGCACCTCTGCGTGGAAGACGATGTCGTGCTCTGTCAGGTGCTTCCTTACCAATGCAGAGTTGGAAGACGCGTCGCGCCCGCCTACTGCCAACAGCCCGTCAGTGGTGACGAACCAACGGTAGCGCTCGTACCACTCCTTGCTTGTCTGCTCTTTCACTATCACTTTTTTGTGAATCGCCGCCGTCTGGCCGCGGAGCTTTTCGATCTGAGCCAATAATTTTGCCCTTGCCTCTTCTATCGAGGCGTTGCCCCGCTCCATCTCTTTTGCGCGCGCAAAGAGCATCGAGCTCACCTTTGCAAGGTTCTCCTGCATCTCTACCTGCTCGCCGGCGACCTGCACGTATTTCACTCCCTTTTCCTTCACTATTTCCGCGGAATTGGCTGCAAGGACGTCGTTCATCTTGTTTTCATCCGGGGCTTGGTACGACAATGTCATCAATTCGCCGGCGAGCTTGCGTATGGCCGCCGACTTTAGCATCACGGCCTCTTTTGCCTTGTTCTGCTCTGTCAGGTCGTGCTCCAGCACTGCGATCTGTTTGTCGAGCTCGACGGTCTTGCTGCTCCTGCCGATGTCGAGGATTTCGTTACTGAGCACTTCGTCTACTGCGTCCATGTACGTTGCGGCTTTTCTTGTCTCCAGCTTGCTTGCTTCTTCGGTGATGATCGGCAGCGCCTCTACAGGCTTGCCGCCCTGAATTATTATGATTGGCTCGTGGTTTTTGCCGCTGCTGACCCCGTCCACGATTTGCTTGATGGTTTCGTACACCTTTTTTACTTCGTCGTCTGTCAGCTGAATTGCCGGCTTGGCTGGCGGGCCGGCGCGCTTGGCAACTTCCTCTACGAATTTCTTGGGCATCGATATGCTGCGCCCGATCCACCGGAGCGTATCAAGGTTCTTTGCCTCGCTCCTTGACGCTAGCATCTGATCAAGCGTGACTTCAAAGACATCGACCCCTCTTGAAGGCGGGTAGGCGTAGCGAAGGCCGGGCGCAAGAGTGCGGTGCCGGACGTGGATTGGGCTGAGTATCGCGATTATCTGCATGTTCTCATCGCAAATCACGATGTTGCCGTCGCCAAAGAACTCGCAGACCACCACCCTTGCTTTGCCGTCAGGGTGCCGGAACTGTATCGAGACAATGCGCTCGCTCCCTGCCTGCTCTATCGATTCCATCTTGGCGCGCTCTAACTCTTTTTGCGCGACCCCTTCGAGGTTGTTCTCCTCGACCGGCTTGAACTTTAATTTTGTTATCCAGATGCCCCTGTCAGAGAGGACGAGCATGATGTCTTCCTGCACCGGGTGGTGCAGCTTCATGAGGAGCGAGCTCTTTGTTATGGCATTTATGCTGCTGACGTAATACCCGGAGGTGACCCTGCCTCTTATCTCGTTGACAAGGTGCCGCAGCTCGATGCCGGATAGCTCCATGGCACAAATACTGAAGTATATCGTAAATATTAAACAATTGAAACAGCCGCAAGGATTTTTACCAGCTGCAACTTTACAACAAAAGGCAATCTTGGACGTATTTGAGCGGGTTTACTACACGAGAGCAATACATGGCATCATCGCCGGCATCATCGCTGGCGTCGTCATACCAGTCGATCACGATCAGGGAACCTCGGTAGGTATAGCCCTGCTCCTCACAATCGTCCTGTACATCATTTCTTTTGTCGTAGGCAAGAGCATGGCCAAGAATGTCCCAAAGGACAAGCGCAAAAAGATAGCCACGGAAGGAATAGTGCCCTTTATCTTTATGACAATAGTGTTCATGATCCTTGTCTACACGGGGCTTCATCAGTCGGTCCTGCTGCCGCAGCACCAGTAGCCCACATTAAATAGCCGGGACTTGCTATGCCAACCTGCTTGTGGGACTATCGCACTCCGGGCATCCCTGACGAGCTCTTTGACCGCACAGAAGAGGTGCCGATAACAAAGGAGGACATCCGCGCAATAGCACTAAGCAAGCTGCGGCTGAAGGAAGGCTATTCAGCGATAGACGTCGGCTGTGGAAGCGGAAGCATCACTGTTGAATTGTGCCTGCAGACAGAGGGCAAGGTGTATGCTATTGACTTTGACAAGAACGCAGTCGAGCTGACAAAAAAGAACCTGCAGAAATTTGGAGTGTCAGCAGAAGTAGTGCTTGGCAAGGCGCAGGACGTCCTGCCGAAACTGCCGCAGGTTGACGCGGTGGTTGTCGGTGGCACTTGGGGCGACACAAAGCAGGTGATCCAGCTTGCAATTGATCGCGTGAAAAAGGGAGGCAGGATAGTCATCGATACTATCTTGATCGAGACTATGTACCAGGCGCTTGCAACCATAAGCGAGATGCAGCTCTTGGAGCTTGACGTCACGCAGGTAACGATAGCCAAGGCAAGAAAGGTGACGACAGGGACGATGATGCTTGCAAGGAACCCTGTTACGATAATATCCGCGACTAAAGCCTAGCTATCGCGGCGTCAAGGTATTCTCTATCGATCTCGAATCCTACAAACGGGACTTCCAGCCGGCTTGCCGCAAGCGCGGTCGATCCGATGCCGGTGAACGGGTCTGCCACCAACTTTGCTCCACCATGCAGCTTGATGCACATCTCTGGCAGTTTGGCAGGAAAAGTAGCCGGGTGCGGCCGCTCGCTCTTGCTCTTTATGGTTTCGTAGGGTATGAACCAGGTGTTGCCCCTGTCGCGTCTATCTTCTTTGGCGGCTTTCCACCGGCCGATGTTTGTCTTGTCCTGGTACGGTATCCCAACAGCCAGCTTGTCGAGCCGGCGCGCGCCCTGCTTTGTAAAATGAAAGATGTACTCGTGGCAGTCGTTTAGGAATCTGTTGCTCACTATGGGCTTAAAGTGCCCTACTGCGATGTCGCCGGCGACGTTTGGGTAGTTGCCGGCGTCCGACTTGCTTATCGCTATGGACTTGACCCAGTGGATGACGTTTTGCAAGACAAAGTGCTTCCTGAGAGCAGAGGCGACATCCCACGCTATCCACTGGTCCTTTGGCTTGTTGCCGAGGTTGAGAAAGAACGAGCCGTCGTCTGCAAGCGCCTGCCTGACTGCGAGGCCCACCTCCTCCATCCACGCAAGGTATTTTTCGCGCGGAAGCGAATCGTTGTACGACTTGTAGCCGATGCCGATGTTGTACGGGGGCGACGTGACTACAACGTCGACAGACTTTTCCTCGACGTTTTCCTTAAGGCCGGCGACACAGTCCTTCAGGTAAAAAGTACAAGTGCAATTGCCCTTCTGCATGACCCTGTACGGCATGTCCTGATTCTGCATCCGTAACAAATCCGGGCGGATAACCCGGGATTTATCCTTTGCATCTATCTACTGAAAGATTGTCGGGTTGCCGTTAAAAGCAGGGCTGCCCAAGAGCTAGCTGTATTGTCAGAGGCGGTAGGATGCCTTCACCAGTGCAAAAGGTGTGGCGTCGTATTTGATTGCGAGGCCGGCAGGTGCGGCCAGCCCTTTGAAAGCGGCTACTGCAAGGTGTGTATGTCACCGGCGGCCGCAAGCATGAATTTCATGTCAATGGCCGCCTAGCGCGCCAGCGCAAAGTCCAGCTCTACACCGTGCTTTGTGTCATAACTGAAGGTAAAGCTTTCGTTGAAAGACAGCGGTATTCTGGATATAGATGCGCTGCACTGTGGGCACACCACAATGTCGTGCTTTCTTGTGCTGATTGCAGAAGCTGCCCAGAAGCAAAAATCGCATATGAGAAACTCGCGGGGCAGTCTTACCGAAGAATCTATGCCGGCAATCTCCAGTAAAGATGACATCTCCATAATGGGGTAGAATTTGATATTAAAGCAGTCTGGAGTGTTGTACCTGCCAAAGATACGGTCAAAATGTTATAGAGCTTTATTCTTGACGACAAGCTTATTGCTTGCTATTACGCCAAGAATGCCCATAGCAACCGCCGGTGCCGCCACAAGCGGCACCACTGTCCCGATCATTGCAAAATACGTGGGAGCAATAAGGCTTGGCCACACCGTGATATTTGTTGTCACCTTGTTGTACGTATATGTGATCAGCGGATAATACAGCATAAAGAACGTCAGGCCCATAATTGCGCCAGCGGCGTACTGCGAAAGTTTTGATCTGGAAAATGACAAGAGCGCGTCAGCCGCTGCAAAGGGTATGATGTTGGCAACATAGAACGGGATTGTGGGGACGAGCGCGTCGTTTGGGACCATAGAGGTCAGCAAGCTTGTCGCCATGAATGCGGCGCCTGTGGCAGTCAGAATGCCAAAGCGCCTGCCGGCAAGTACAGACGAAGTGCACATCAGCACCGATATCAGGAGCGGAAACGCAAGCGTTGCAACAGCAACTCCGACCGCGGGGTGAGGGTCGAAGTTAAAGTAGCCAGTATGCGAAAACGGAAGCGAGAACATGTCCACCATGCCAGATGCTGCAAGCCAGACAGGTAGGATGCCAAGGACAATGAGGGCAGGTGGCAGGCGAAACTCTCGAAAAGCCATGCTGTTGTGATAGGTCATGCCGGCAAGTGAGCCTATGCTGCTTGCTATCATGCCGCTTACAAGCACAAAGTGGGGCGGGCTGAGCAGGCCATCGAGCCCGTAGGCAGAATGCCACATAAAGTCAACCGGTCCGGCCACTACCAGTACTACGACGCCAGCCATCGCCAGCTTGATCGGCCAGATCATCTTGCTTTCTGTGCGCCTTGAGGCAGAGAACAGCATTATCGCGCCGGCCACGGCCAGCGCAACTCCCGAGTACAGCACTGCATGAGGCGGCGCAAAAAACGTTTCAGGCTTGTTGAGTAGGTGGTTGTTGATGTCCCAGCTGCCGCCGCCAGCTGCAAGCAAAATACCGAGGCTCACAAGCACATAGCCCGTGAGAAGCCTTGAGCCAAGACCAATGATGCGCTGGGCAGGGCTCTGCCTGAAATAGTTCATCCGCTGTATTTTTCGCTCGTTCAATAATTAAGCCTTTGCGACATCGACGGTATACACTTTGACGAGCTCTTTCTGTTGGTCCAACACGCCTTCCTGCGGCCAGTGCGCTTGATTTCCATTGTGTGGCAGCGCGATTGACTTGACAAACGCCACGAATCTGCCCTCTGTTTCAGGAGTTACCTGCAAGGTTATGCTATACGAATTGCCGCTGGCCCAGGGCCTGCTCATGGCCTCGACAATCGCATACTGCGCGTCAACCGGTTTTTCAGCTCCTACGTATTCTGATCCGACCTGCTTTCCCTTGATGATCAGCATAGGAGTCTGCCTGAAATTGTGGCTTGCTACCTTGATGCTGTCAGTGCCCGTAAAATTCGGGAAGCCTATAGAAACGGTCTGTACGTCTGCTTCGTCTCCATCGTTAGTCGCATTTACAAAGATGGCAAAGCTCTGGCCGAGCGTGACTCTTGGCGGCAGGCTGACCTGCGTCACGATAGGCGCCGCCTTGCGCGGGACAAGGGATGCCTGGTAGGAATGGGGCAGGATGTAGACAGACAGCGCAAAATATCCTGCAAGCGCAGCGGCCACTACTGCGACCAGAACCATTGCTCTTAACAATTTACCGTAGAAAAACACCATTGACCTTTTATTTCTTGGCATATTGGCAGCACACATGCAGGCAGCAATTGATCAGGAGCTGGCGCCAAGGTGCAGCGGCTGCGGCAACTCTGAAAGCGTAGCGCCCTCAATGCACGCGTACAGGGGACCGTACTTTTGCATACACTGCTGCAACTACCTCGACAAAAGCGGCAGGCTGTTGCCGGGCTAGCGGCTCTTTAGGTGCGCTTGTCGCTCGTAGATCTTGCGCACCTTGTCGATAGTGTCAATGTCGTTCACGGTCTTGTCAGTGCGGATGTACTTTATCCTCGGGAAGCGCAGGGCAAACCCGCTGTCATGCCGGTCGCTCTTTTGTATGCTGTCAAACGCCACCTCAAGGACAATTTCAGGCCTGACTGCCAGCCTGTAGCCTTCGTCTCTGACTGCTATGGAGCGCAACTTCTCTGTCATCTCTCCAATTTCGCTGTCGGTGAGCCCGGAATACGCCTTGCCGATCGTCTTCAGCTCCTTGCCGTCTCTGACTGCAAAGGTATAGTCAGACAGGGTACCGGCGCGCTTGCCGTGGCCGTACTCTGCAATTACGATCACCGCATCGATAGTGTCAAGTTCTCTCTTTAGCTTGACCCAGTGTCTGCCGCGCTTGCCGGGGTGGTATTGTGACTCGGGCTCTTTGACCACGAGCCCTTCGTGCCCTATCTCCCTGCTTTCTGCAAATGCTGAAGCAATCTCTTCTGCCGATGAAACCATCCGATAGCCAAGATCAATTATTGGCTTTTTGAACTTGATCCGCGCAAGCAACTTTTTGCGCTCTAACAACGGCCTGTCGATGACAGACTCGCCGTCGGCATACAAGATGTCATAGGGAACATAGATCACCGGGATTTCCTGCATCATCTGGCTTGTGACGTTCTTCCTCCTGAGCCTCTTTTGAAGCTCTTGGAAATGCAGCGGCCTGCCATTCTTGTACGCAAGCGCCTCGCCGTCAAGGATAAAGTCGCCATCTGTGCTGGCTGCAATATCAGCAATTTCAGGAAAAGCCCCGGTGATCTCTTCAAACTTCCTTGAAAACATCCTGACCTGCCTGCCGCACTTGTGCAGCTGCACCCTTATGCCATCATACTTGAACTCACACACAAGCGGCCGTCCGTAATATTCTGCAATCTCTTCTGCGCTGAACATGACGTCTGCCAGCATAAAGCTGAGGGGCACAAGCGGCTTCATTATCGCAGACGACAGCGCATCTTTTTTTGCCAAGAGCGCAACTTGGGCGATGTCGCCAGAAAGTAGCATCGCCTGCCGCACCTTTTGCAAGTCCCGCTCAAACCCCTTGGATATCGCAAGCTCGACTAAGCCCTCGACAGCGCCCACGCGCATCTCTCCGGTGGCTATCTTGATCAGGTATTTCGCTTCAAGGGGCGAGCAGTTGATGAGAAGCCCTGTTAGGATCTTCTTTTTTGCCTCTGCCGCCCCCGGGCCTGCGGCATCTGCAACCTTTCTGAGCTGGTCGTAAAGGTCAGGCAGCAACAATTGTTGCTGTACAAGTGGGCTGAACTGCTTTTTCGACACCGCGTATTCTGCAAGCGCACCCATGTCGCCATGCTCCATGTAGATCCTTTGTACCTGCGCCTGCTCTAGCCGCGCGATTTCAGAAAGCGCCCGCATTATGGTGCTAAAGCCCACGTTGAGGGCAAGTCCGGAGCCTTTCGGGAACACCGAGCCGGACAAAAACAACACAGCTGCTGGAAGCGAATGATCGTCCAGCGCAGGAAGGTACTCGGCCATAATAGCCACTTTGGAGTTCTTGCTTTTAGTCTGGCGCATCCTTTCGCACACAGCTGCAAAGCGTGAAAATTCGCTGGCTGACACGTACCTGAACAGCGGATGAGCTACGCAGCTTAAAAATCTCTTAGTGACAGCCAACATAAAATACTACCTTCAAACAATCCTACAGGTTGCCAAAGACAGTTGCAGCGAGCTGGTCCTTTTATTACTTGGTGGACGCTGCGTTATGAAGATAAGAATCTACTTTTGCAAAGAGCCTGACGCCGGGCTGCTGATGAAAGGGCGGGTGAGCAGCCAGGCCCTTGGCACAATTTATGATCTTGTCTGGGAGTCCGAGTTCAAGAACCTGATTACGATTGGCAAGCTCTGGCTAAAGCTCGACGGCGCGCCAGCGCCCTTTGGCATAGCGCTAAAAGAAAAGAGGAGCCACGACACTATAGCTCCCGGCGACATCATCGAGATGGGAAAGGAATTTTACATGGTTATGGAAGTAGGCGTAAAAAAGATAGAGCTGGCATGATGTCATGAAATAAAACGTAGGTATAAGGCGCCTGGCGATCCTGCATCAACGAACTTGTTACAGCCTATGCCGTTAAAGTCGCGTTTTTTGTATGATGCAGTTTTGTCCGCCAAGCGCCACAGTCAAGCCATGGCTTTTGACGTCATCACCTTATAATGACAGTAATTACATAAAAACATTCTCATTTACTAAAGAGTTCTAATAATGATATAAAAACCAGAAATTTAATTATTTAATTCATAATTATATAAGATTTTTTACTACCTGCATGTCTGATTTTTGCTCGACATATGCAGTACTGCATTTTCTGGCGCTTGAACTTTAATGCCGGCTCATATTCATGGTAGCCGCGTTGCTCAACGTCATAGTATCAAGATTGCTTTCGGGGTCTGGCTGCCAAAAACTGCTTGATGGCGACGGGATAACAACCGCAGACCTAAGCGTCAGGAGCATGCAGGGTATATTTGATTCAATATCGGTTGATGCCCGGCTTGTCAGAAAAAGCATTCCTGCAATAGGTGAAGCGTGCAGCATCGCCAAGAACCTTGACGAGTACCAGTTCCTCATATGCTCGCTGATTCGATCGCTGCCAGACTCTCCTTCAAAGCTTGCACTGCAGAAATACCGCGTCGCTATAACCGCCTCGTTTGCAAAGCTAGTCACATCCTTGAAGGAAATCCGGCAAGACGATCTGGTGAAGTGGAGCAGGCACGCCAGGTCACTGCTTGAAGAAACATCAGAAGCATATGTAAAGGCAAAGTCAAATGCAAAATTACAAGTGGCAAGCCACAGAGAAGCATTCGAGTTTTTTGGGGTGCCGGAGGACAGGATAGACGCGGCGCTCAAGGCCGCGTATGGCATAGCATAAATGTGAAAGTTTTGGCGTACATGGCATGGCCATTGCCGTCGCGCTTGTCGAGCCACAATACCATGTAAACGTGGGGCACGTGGCTAGGCTGATGAAAAATTTCGGTCTCCGCAGGCTGTACCTGGTAGACCCACACTATGACGAGGTAGAAGCCGTGAGGTACGCAACGCACGGCAAGGATGTCCTCGCATCGGCCAAGGTCGTGACCCTGAAGCAGCTGCGTAAGAAATTCGACGTCTTAGTCGGGACCACCGCAATCAAGGCGACTAGCAGGCTCAACGTCCTCCGGGAGTCAATCGATCCCGGGCAGATGGCCAGCATAATGCATGACGCAAGCGGCAAGGATTTTTGCATCGTCCTTGGCAGGGAGTCGTCGGGGCTAAAGAATAATGAACTCCAGATGTGCGACCTTGTGTGCATCATTGACACAAAGACAAAGTACAGGACGATGAATATCGCCCATGCCCTTGCGCTGCTGTTGTACGAAATATCAAAGTTAAAGCCAGAAGTGGCGGTGAAAAAGAGCAAGAAAACAATGGACCTTGCTTCGCAACAAGACATCGACCTCTTGATACAGTACATCGACAGGGTGGCGGACCTTGGCAGTTTTGACAGTCACAAAAAGCCGCTGCTGGACGCGGCAGTCAAGAAGATGGTCGCCAAGAGTGTGCCAACAACCAAGGACATCATGCTGCTAGTGTCGCTATTGAGGAAAAGCGCGCTTGCAATAGAAAGGCATAGGCATCATTGACAAAGATCGCTATTTTTTACTATAGATTGTTACCCTCAAATATCGGGTTTACTGGTGAGCAAATGCTGCCTTCACAGTCATCGTATATCTAAGTAACGCAGAATTCGAAGAGCCAGAGCTTCCAAAAATGATATATCAGGTAGGTTGTTGTCGGGTGCGATGCGATCTAACAAAGCAATAATCGCAACGACCGCAATTGCTGTAGCGTTGGCTGTTGCAGCATTACCAACGGCAGTATTGAAACCAGCATATGCAGACAAGGGAAACGGCCTGATAGTCCCGGTGTACGGGTGGGACGCGGGCTGGAGCGAGCTGATTCATGCAAAGAAAGAAAATCCAGGAACCAAGATAATTGCCATAATCAACCCGGCAAGCGGGGTCGGCGGGGGACGAGATTCCCACTGGTCTAACGTAGTAAACGACCTGCAACACGCAGGCATAAGGGTCGTCGGATACATCGCGACTTCCTATGCAGGGAGAAGCATCTCTGACATAGAGAACGACATACACCACTATTACGAATGGTATGGCGTGAACGGAATCTTTTTGGACGAGGTAAGCCCGGGCAACGCGGACTATTACAAGACTCTCAGGCACTATGCAGAAAAGCCACACGGGACGCAAGATGTGGTCTTGAACCCAGGTGCACCTGTACCATCGTCATATAAGGATGCAGGCGACATCATTATCGTGCACGAAAATGCGTGGCTGCCGTCTGGCATAACGTCAAACGGAATCAGCGAAAGCAAGCTTGGAGTGCTCTCCCACGGAGGCATACCTAGTGAGAGCGCCTTCCAGAAGGCCACCGATGAAGTGAACTACGTGTACTCTGCTCCAGACTGGCTGCACGTCGCCTCAAACATTCTGGACCAAGCAAACTGGGCTAACTGATTTTTAGCCCATCTTTTTTCTTTTTATTGAGTGGCAGTGCCTTAATATATCAACGAGTGCCGCTTGCGATTCATGCAAGGAATTCAAAAGACAAAATGTGCCTCGTGTGGCATCATGTTCATGTCTGAAAACGGCGCAAGCAGGTGCCCCTCGTGCTCTTCATCATCGCACGGACACGGCCATGACATGGGCGGCTGCGGTTGCGGGCACAGCCACTAACTAAAATTTTGACGAGGATGTAAGACTGGCCCGCCCAATACACGTCATTGCGGGCCAGCTCATCTCTCTTTTCTTGTCTTTTCGAGTAGTTTACGTCTCTGCTATCAGCAGCACGACTGAAAGCTCGCGTGTACCTGTCCACAGCATTCTATTAGAGCGGCACGGTTGCAACAATCAACAGCGTGCCATCCCATGACGGCACCGTCGATTCATGCCCTCTATCGGTCAGACATTAGCATTTTTATCGTTCTCATTCCCTCATTTGCAGTCTTTTGCCGCACTATTTCCTGCGCTTGCCTCTCTTTTCATCGCTTTTCGTTGACTTGTTTTATTGCGTACTGACTCTCACGTTGCCGTTGGCGTTAGTTGTCGCCGCGCTTTCGTTCTGTGCAACATAACCTAGAATACACGGCTGAAAAATCCAGAAGTCAACATTTAGTATGCTGTGAACTGGTTTGCATTAACTTACTACAACATTGGTAGCATGTTTGATATTTATGACAGGATCGAGTTGAGATAGCAGATGTCGAGGTACTCAGAGCTGGCGCCCGGCCTAAAGATAAGCCAGGTCCTCAACGGAATGTGGCAGGTTGCCGGCGGCCATGGACGTATAAACCCCGAGCTGGCAATTGCAGAGATGGTGAAGTACCACGATGCCGGCTTTACAACCTGGGACCTTGCAGACATTTACGGCCCGGCAGAAGATTTCATCGGCGAGTTCCGGCACACACTGGCAGAGCTGAAAGGAAAGGAGGAGCTGAGCAACGTCCAGGCGCTGACAAAATGGGTGCCCGATCCGCAGAGGATCACGCGGCCAATGGTCCAGTCAAGCATCGAGAGGTCGATGCGCCGCATGGGCGCAAGTTCTATTGACCTTTTGCAATTCCACTGGTGGGACTACAACAACCCATACTACATCGATGCCCTCAAGCATCTCTCCGACCTTCGCAACGAAGGCAAGATAAAGCATGTCGGTCTCACAAATTTTGACACGGAACGAATGGAGATAATGAAGGACGCAGGATTGCAGGTTGCGTCAAACCAGGTACAGTATTCAATAGTTGACCGCAGGCCCGAGGCCAAGATGGCCCGGTTTTGCAGGGAAAATAACACCAGCCTATTAGCTTACGGGACAGTCTGTGGCGGCCTGATGTCAGAGCGGTATCTTGGAAAGCGAGAGCCTTCACAGTCAGAGCTTGACACGCTGAGCCTGAGAAAGTACAAACGTATGGTAGACGCGTGGGGTGGCTGGGCTCTGTTCCAAGAACTCTTGTCAACATTGAAAGGGATAGGCCAAAAACACAGTGTTAGCATCGCGAACGTCGCGACGCGCTACGTCCTTGACAGGCCGGCTGTTGCAGGAGTTATCATCGGAGCCCGGCTTGGGATAGCCGACCACCGGGATGATAATGCGCGCGTGTTTGACTTTAGCTTGGATGGCGAAGACATGGGCAGAATAGAGGATATTTGCAAAAAGTCAAATGACTTGCTTGAAATGATTGGAGACTGCGGGGACGAATACCGGTAAAACGCTGGCTAGCGTTTTTTCCTGCCCTTGCGCGATTTTTTGCTTTCAAGCTCTTGAAACAGTCTAGAGATTACCTGCTCTAACACTGCAGCCAGTTCCATCGCCTTTATCATGTCACCTTTTTTTGCCCCCTGCAGGGTCAGAGAAAAGTTGAGGATCTGGTTTGAATTTACGTTTCGCAGCCTGTTAAACTCGTTCAGGACTTCATAGTCCTCCTCGGCCAGCATCTCTTCTGATCTTAGCAGGTCAATCAGCTGCTTGAATTTTCTGTGGATGGTGTGCGGCTCTGACGGGGCAGCCTGCCTGTAGAACGCGTTGAGCCTTTGCTCCAGATATTCGTGCGCAAGCAGTATCGCCTCAAGCTGCAAGCCCTGCTCAAAGACCTGCTTTGAGTGAGCCATAACGTCTTCTGCCAGACCTATTCTGTGGCCGCTGTCGATGTCTCTATACGGCATTCATGTACTGTTTGCAACAGTCGGTATATTAGGGAATGTTATTGCACGTCCAGATTTTGGCTTTGCAAACAACCGGCAAATCCTGATTCCCGTAGCAAAGCTTTTGTCTGGTAGTGTCAATAGCTGTTCGCAAATGAGCTTGGAGATAACCAATTCCCTGAAAGGCGCGCTGGCTGAGCTGTACTACAAGGAGGGGTGCGACCAAAAAGGCTGGGCGTACATTTCGCTTGAAGCCATCCACAACAGCAGCGCATTCAAAGACGATCATGTCCTCGTTTTCAAGAAGGGGTTCCACAGGATCAACATCAAGATAATGGAATCGATTATCCCAGAAATAAAAGAGATATGCAGGCCAACCAATAATTCAAAAGAAAACCCGAGCTTTGCATTTGACTATCTTGCCTGCAAGGTGGGCCAAAAGGAGAGGTA
>Ga0070741_10007725_pt1 | contig 22051 bp, 16 predicted proteins | sample Coa_R1_4_FD_66440 | JGI IMG/M metagenome (GOLD analysis project Ga0070741, IMG submission 66440) | Surface soil microbial communities from Centralia Pennsylvania, which are recovering from an underground coalmine fire - Coalmine... | ecosystem: Environmental > Terrestrial > Soil > Unclassified ... | reverse complement strand
CAGCCGTCCCACCTGTTACAAAAGCACGCGCCAGCACATTTCGTTCTTTGTCAACCGGCGCTGGGTTTTGAGTCGCATGCTCACCGCCGCCATCGAGGGTGCTTATCACTCTCTCTTGCTCACCGGACGGCACCCGATTGCTGTGGTCAACATCCAGCTTGATCCTGCCCTTCTCGATGTAAATGTTCATCCTGCCAAAACCGAGATTCGCTTCCTGAAAGAGCGCCGTGTCTTCTCCGCTATCCTGCGTGCCGTGCGTCAGGCCCTCTTAGAAGAGCCACGTATGCCGCAATACCAGCCTCGCCAGGAACCATCCCGCGAAGCCTCCCCCATGGATACGCTTGATCTGGACGATATCGAGACGACGCAAGAAACACCAACCAGTATATCCTCCAATACGTCGCCTGCTCCAACCAGAGCTGTAGAGGCTGCCAGAACTCATGCGAACCCATCTCCCAACGACGATGATGAGGCCGTCTTTCCACAGGACAGCCCATGGATCACCGTCACCGAAGAGGAGAGCGGCACGCGTCCGCCTATGCTCTCGCGTCTCTGGCAAAGTCATATCCATAGCCTTGAAAATGATCAGGAAACCTCTGCACCAAAAAACTCCGCTTCGCTCCTGGCGCGCCAACCCGACGCTCCTCCATCCAACGCCGCACCTCCAGCACCAGCCCCGGCTCCTATCGCAGCTACACAGGCACCGATGCAGCGCACCGAGGATCCTGCACAGTCAGAAGAAGCATGTGGTCAGCGCATCGATCCACAACAATCGCGCCGCTTGCCACGCCTGCGCGTTATCGGGCAGTTATCGCAGAGCTATATCGTTACCGAAGGAGAGGATGGCATGTACCTGATCGACCAGCATGCCGCCCACGAGCGCATCCTGCTGGAGCGCATGGTTGCCTCGTTGAAAGCTCGCACGCCCATGTCACAATTGCTGCTCACCCCCATGAAACTCGATGTAGCTCCCAGCGAGTTGGAAGCCGTTGAGGACCACCTGCAACAACTGGAGTATATTGGCTTCAACCTGGAAATTGACGATGCCAGTGCGCTCCTCGTACACGCGGTGCCGAGCGTGCTTGCCAAGCAGATGAGTACTCGTTCCTTGCACGAACTGCTCGTCGAGTTAACGTCTGAGGAGAACCTGGGACATACCGAGACCTGGGAGGAGCGCGCTCTGGCAAATGTCGCCTGCAAGGCTGCCATCAAGGCGAATTACTTCTTGACGGTGAGCGAGATGCGTGAGATGATCGAGCAGTTGGAGCAAACGCGAGCGCCTTATAGCTGCTGTCACGGTCGTCCAACGATGGTCCATTTTACCCTGCCGGCTTTGGAGCGCGAATTTGGGAGACGATAACGTTATGTTTGCCGATGTGCTGACCTCTGCGGCCAGTTGGAACAGCGAGCATGCTTTGCTCACGTATCTTGTTCCTGGCGAGCTTGAGGGCGAATTGCGTATTGGGCAACTGGTAGCTATTCCCTATGGGGAGCGTCTCGCCGAAGGTATTGTCTGGAATATTCACCATCAGAATGATCTCTCCGATCTCGATTCTGATGTGATGCTGCGCCCTTTGCGTACCATCCTCGATCCCGAACCGGCTCTGCAACCATATCAAATGCTGCTGGCACAATGGATCGCCGAGTATTACGTGAAACCGCTGGCGCAGGTTGCGCAAATGATGCTGCCCCCCGGCCTGATGCAGCGTTCGCGTTTCGTTCTGCGCCTCGCTGAGGACAATTCAGAGGTGTTAAACCAGGCTATCGAGGGCACTTCCTGGCGTTTGCGTGCGCTCATTGGCCTGTTGCTCTCAGAGGGCGAGCTAAATATTGAACAACTTAAAGAGATGTTGGGACCGACGCGTGCCCGAGAAGTCTTGAAGGAAGCTCGTTCCAGCGATGTCTTTATGCAGGATGCTCAACTGTTGCCTCCTCGTGCAAAACCGCGTGTCAAACGCGTTGTGCATCTCGTTCAAGGAGAGGCTCTGTTAGATTGGCGGCAACACACGGAAGCACTGTTGCACCAGCGCTTAGCCTCCTCTGAAGCCATCGATCAGGCTCCCGATAACGTGCGGCGTTCTGCGTCAAAGGGTCGCAAACGTACAACCCTCGATCCCTGGGCCATTCCTGCGGCAGCTGCCACGCTGACGCTGACGACGCAGGACAAAGCCAGCCTGCTTGCCCAGCGTCAATTAGCCGCTGTCGATCTGCTCCTGCAGAGCCGGGTTACCAATTCTCACTGGACACCTCACGCGCTTTGTAAGGCCAGCGGCCTGACAGACTCTCAGTTACAGCAACTCGTGCGCGCCAATATCATCACAATCGAAGAGACCGAGGTGCGACGTAACCCCTTGGCGGAACGCCCCTTGCTCAGTAGCTCGCCACTCAAGCTTACAGCGGACCAGCAGCATGCTCTGGAATGTATTCTGGCGGGTATTGGGGATGATGGTACAAACGAGCCGCCGCAGCCTATCCTGCTGCATGGCGTGACCGGCAGCGGCAAAACAGAGGTGTATCTCCAGGCACTGGCAGCCATCATCGCGCAGGGCAAACGTGGCATCGTGCTGGTTCCCGAGATCGCCCTGACCACGCAGGCGGTGCTGCGCGTGGCTGGACGTTTCCCTGATCGTGTGGCGATCATTCACAGCGAGCTTAGCATTGGCGAGCGTTACGACGAATGGCGGCGTATTCGTTCTGGGCAGGTCGATGTTGTGATTGGCTCTCGTTCCGCGCTATTTGCGCCCGTTCCCAACCTGGGCCTCATTATCATCGACGAGGAACACGAGCCAGCCTATAAGCAGACCGATTTCGGCCCAACCTATCATGCTCGTGAAGCTGCCATTGTGCTCGGGCGTATCCTGCGCATTCCCGTCGTCCTGGGCAGTGCCACGCCAGCTGTAGAAACCTATTACCATGCCGAGCTGGGCCACTATCGTCTCGTCGAATTGGTCGGGCGCATCGGAGCCTCGCTACCTCCCGTCGAAGTGATCGACCTGCGCAGCGAACTGCACGCGGGCAATACCAGTATTATCAGCCGCCGCTTGCATGAGGAGCTTGAGAACGTCTTGAGCCAGGGACAGCAAGCCATCCTTTTTCTCAACCGGCGTGGTGCGGCCAGCTGTGTACTTTGCCGGGATTGTGGCTATGTCGCCATCTGTGACAACTGCGATATCCCCCTTACCTATCATTCAACCGAGCGTATCCTGCTCTGTCATTACTGCGGCAAGCAAAGCAAGGTGCTACACTTCTGCCCCAACTGTAAGAGTGCGGGGATGCGCTACTTCGGGCTGGGCACGGAGAAGGTGCAGGAGACCATTCAGCGCAGTTTCCCAACGGCGCGGCTCTTGCGCTGGGACCGCGATACCGCCCGTAACCGTCGTGCCCACGAGCAACTGCTCGACCGTTTCGCCAACCGCGAGGCCGATATCCTGGTTGGCACGCAGATGATTGCCAAGGGGCTTGATCTGCCCGGCGTTACGCTGGTTGGTGTCGTCTCCGCCGATATCGCCCTGAATCTGCCCGATTACTCTGCTTCCGAAAGATCTTTTACACTCCTCACCCAGGTTGCTGGCCGGGCCGGACGTGGTGCCGAGCCTGGTCGAGTCATCATCCAGACCTTCAACCCCCAGCATTTCTGCATCGAAGCTGCCTCACGCCACGACTACCACGAGTTCTACGGCACAGAAATCGTGGCGCGGCAGCGTTACGGCTACCCACCCTTTCGTCGCTTCGTCAAATTCACCTACAGCCACGAGAACCGCCATCGCTGCCAGAACGAAGCCCTATTGCTCTGTGAGCGCCTCTACGACTGGATCGACCGTCTCGGCATGACCGACACTGACATTGTTGGTCCCGCCCCCGCCCTCATGGAACGTCTACGTGGCAAATACCGGTGGCAAATGATTCTGCGTGGTCCCGACCTGCATCCCCTCCTGCGCGTCATCGACGCCCCCGGCTGGGACATCGACATCGACCCCGTAAGCACCATATAATGCTTCCTTTTGGTCCAGGTTTTCAAATCTTGCTGTAGAGCATTGACTTTTGGTGATCACCCTGACTACACTTGTTATATACAATCAGTATTTGCTCTTTAAGACTGTAGATCAAGGTATTTCCCCCAGGACAATACCGTTTAGCAACGAGGAGAATGTCTGTATGAATTCTGCTTTACGATACGAGGACCATCACCAGAATCAAGGGCACGCGGGACAGCAGCAACAGCATGCTGACACTCTCTCTGCTACCGGTATGCCTGCCCCTCAACCTGCAACTATCCCACTCACGAGAATCTTTTCTGCTTTTGCTGTGATGCTAGCTGTTGCAATTGCACTCTATTCGCTCGTCGATGACACCGTTCTCGCGCCTATAATGACTGGTTATCCAATTTTTGCGCTGGCATGGAGGGTCATCTTTGGAGGTGTAGTGCTCGCTTGTACTGCAGTATGCGTTGGTGGCTTTCCTGTGGCGGTTACAGCGTGGCGCTCTACCCCACGTGTGCGCTGGCTGCTGGTGGCATCCGTTCTCGCACCTTTTGTGGTTCTGCCAGCCTCGGGGTTTCTGTTCTCTGTGCTGCTGAACCTTTCCATCATTGCGCCTATTTTTACTGCTCTTCTCAACCTCATTCCTGCGTCGAACCTGCTGCCCGTCTATATTGCCGGCTTTGTCAGCACACTCTTGCTCAGCCGCGCCATCCGGCAGGCTACTATTCCTGATCAGTGGCTGCGTTTTGCACGTACTGCCAGTCGCATCGTCGCTTTCTCGTTCATCGTGAGCTTTCTTGGTTTGCTCTCCTGGGGAATACTCGCACTGGTAATCGAACCCGATTCCTTCTTCCCGCTTTTCTGGCTGCAATTCCTTGTCTGTGCGGTTATCTCTATCATCGTCGCAGTTCGCTCCATCTCCCATAAGCCATAAAAGAGCTTGAGCAGACAGTAGTCCGAAAATGTACATTTTCGGACTACTGTCTGCTCAAGCTCTTTTATCAGGTCCAGCCTCTAAATTTCGTGGGAGTAACACGAATCCCCTGGGAATAGCTCTTTGCCATTCCTTCCGCTGTCGTGTCCATATCCTGTAATAGCTGGGCATATTTTTTGGCATAAGCTGTCAACGTAACATTCACATCTGGATCGTCGATCAGTTCTGCTCGCCCTTCAATTATGACTACATCGTCACCACCGACCGAGTCTAGGGCAAGAGTGACATTGGGGCTGTGCCGTATGTTCCGTATCTTCTGGTTATTCGGTTGGCTAAAGATCAAAATAGTCGCACCGTCCCATAGGAACCAGACCGGTACAAGGTGTGGACGCCCATCTGGCCGCACGCTGCTTAGCCAGATAATGGGTTCGCTACGTAAACGCTGATCGATGTGAGCATCTTGTGCTTGATTCAAATCGAGCATATTTCTCCATCTCTTCCTGACTATAAGTCATTATAAGGCGACTATCTCAACCAATGACCTTTTCACTGGTTCATATTGGCGAACAATGCGCTACATTCATAATATTCCTGACAACCACAAGTATAGAAGAAATATGATAGAATAATATCTACACCAGGTGAGGTCCGCTGTGTTCTATCAACTTCTATAGACCTGCTCAAGCTGATCGATAGTAACAATGACATACATATCTTACACTGCCCAGGTTTTCGTCAGACGATGCTTGAGCAAGTGAAAAGACGAGACAAAGGAGTGCTCTGATGAATCTGATCAGTCCTATAGTTCAGCGTTGGCTTCAGGACTCCAGAGAGAATCCCGAAGCTTTCTGGGAAAAAGCAGCAGAACAACTGCCGTGGCTTCGTAAATGGGATCGCGTATTTGAGTGGACTCCGCCGACCTTCCGCTGGTACATCGGCGGACAGACGAATCTTGCGTACAACGCGCTGGACCATCACGTGCAGCGGGGCTGGGGAGGACATACAGCACTGGTCTACCTCAACGAGCGTGGCGAACGGCAAGCCTTCACGTATGCTCAGATGCTTTACAGGGTTGAACAGCTGGCAGCGGCACTGCGCGGAATGGGTATTCAAAAAGGCGATCGTATCACTATTTATATGCCAACCTGCCCTGAGGCAATCATGCTAATGCTTGCAGCTGTACGCATTGGTGCCATTCATATGGTTGTGTTTGCTGGTTTTGGTGCACAGGCCCTCGGTGACCGTATACAAGCATCTGGCTCGCGCCTCGTCTTCACAACGGACGTTACCTACCGTAAAGGCAAAAATGTGCCGCTCAAAGGCATTGTAGATGCAGCGCTGGAAGTCGGTGGCCAGAGCGTCGAGCATGTGGTCGTCCTGAAGCGAACGAGCGAAGAGATTTCGCTGCAGCCTCAACGCGACATCACCTGGCAAGAGTTCCTCCACCATGCTCAAGGTCATCATGGCGAGTATGTGCCGATGGAGTCGAACGAACCTGCATACATCCTCGCGACCTCCGGGACAACTGCAAAGCCCAAACTCGCGGTTCATATGCATGGCGGTTATCAGGTGTTCATTCACAGCATGGGTCAATGGGTCTTTGATTTAAAACCGACCGATGTATGGTGGTCCACCTCGGACATTGGTTGGGTAGTCGGCCACAGCTACATCGTCTATGCGCCGCTCATTGCCGGTGCTACAACGTTGGCATACGAAGGAGCACTCGACCATCCCGGTCCGGAAGTGTTCTGGCAGGTCATTGAAGAATTTGCCGTGAATAGTATCTTCACCTCTCCAACTGCTGTGCGCCTGTTGATGAAGTACGGCGACGAGCCGACGAGTAAGTTCGATCATTCCTCTCTCGAAAGAATCTTCTGTGCTGGCGAAGTACTGAACGCACCCGCATGGGAGTGGTTGCAGAAAAAGGTGTTGCGTGACCGTGTGCCTGTGATTGACCACATGTGGCAAACCGAGACCGGTGGGCCGGTGTTCGGCAATCCCTATGGACTCGGCTTGCTATCCATTAAACCCGGCTCAGCAACGATCCCGTTGCCAGGCATCGAAGCCGAGGTCGTATCACCCCTCGATGGCTCAGCATGTGGACCAAACGAGAAGGGGATCATGGTAATCAAACGACCATTTCCAGGCTTAACACCCACACTATGGGGGGAACCCGAGCGTTACGGACGCGACTATTGGCAGAAACTGCCCGATGTGTACTACACGGGAGATTCAGCGCAGATCGACGATGATGGCTATGTGTGGTTCGCTGGCCGTGCCGACGAGATCATCAAGATTGCAGGACACCGTATCGGCACCATCGAGGTCGAGACTGCCTTCCTCAAGCATCCCTCGGTTGCGGAGGCTGGTGTAGTGGGTCGCCCCGACGAGTTGCGCGGCGAAGTAATCACTGCCTATGTTGTACTGAAACAAGGCTACCAGACTTCGGAAGGGCTGAAAAAAGAACTGCTCGACACTGTGCGCCGTGAACTAGGTCCGGTTGCAGTCATCGGCGAAATCAACCTGGTGAACACCCTGCCCAAGACCCGCAGCGGCAAGATCATGCGCCGTGTGCTGCGTGCCGTCACTCTCGAACGCGAGCCCGGCGATGTATCAACCATCGAAGACGAAGGCTCCGTTGAAGAGGCGCGTCAGGCCTGGCACCAGCTGAAAGCCGAGATAAAGCCATAAGAAACATAACTTCACACGGCAAAACCTGCCATAGGCAGGTTTTGCCGTGTGAAGTTATGTTTCTTATGGCTTATGGCTTATTTACCAGCAGGAAACAAAAAGATGCTATCTGTCATCTTTTCCAGCAGTTGTGGATCACCCTGATTTTGTGCCAGCCAGTTATCGGCATCTGCTTGTGTGAGGTCGCCATCCTTGACAGCTGCTTGCAGAGTATCATTGAAGGCCCCTACTTCAATCTTCTGTAGCTGACCTGCGGAAATTCCCCGTGCTGCGGCAATATCTGTCATACTCTTGCCCTGGTTCAACTGCTCAATAACCTGCCGAGGAGTGAGACCCAGCCCCTTGCTGACTGAGTTCTGTAGCATGGCAACGTATTGAGGGTTCTTGAAAAGAGGCATTATGTCGCTTACGGGGGCCGGTCGTGACTCGACTTTCCCCGCTTGAGACACTCTTGTAAAGAAGGCATCTGTTGGTTTGACCACGCTGATGCCAGCCATCGCGCCGATTACGAAAAAGAGCAGCGCGACAATAGGTACAATGAACCACCATTTCTTTGAGGACCGCCGACGAAGAGAGTAACTCGTGACCTTCTCCCCATCGCGCATGGCAGGGCCGTATTCATAGGGCACCTGCTCTTGCGGAGCATAGATCTGGGCCTGTTCCCTCAAGCCATGAAAGCGTTCTGCTTGACCATTGTACTCTTTGTAGGCATGCAATGCTTCATAGGGCATGGTTTCATAAGGGGAACCGCCTTCCCGGCTATTCTGAATGGCATCACTATCTTGTTGCATGATTTTTTTCTCCTGCAATTGCCCATATGTGGCAGTTGTTCTGGTCTGAGAAGCATGCCATTGTATCGCAAGCCTGGCAGCCTCTTTTACCGAGTTGTCTGTATCGTACAGGGCCGTCTTTAGCACTTCGTTAGGCACACGCTGGCCTTGTTTTCCCAGCGCAAACACTGCTGTCTCGCGTACATGCCAGTCGGAGTCGTGCAATGCCTGCACCAATCGGTGCAGTGGAGCACGTTTGCCCACATTACCCATCGCGTGTACCGCTGCCGCTCGTACCGATCCGTCCTCGTCATCCAGGACTGATTCCAGCAGCTCTATAGGGGCAATCCCTTCCAGTTTGCCCATCAGGCGTACTGCCCTCACCCGCTCCTCCCAATTCTCGCTTTTTAGCTTTGCGATGACATCCTCAACCGACATTTCCTCTTGCACCTGCTCGGGTGCGAGACCCAAACGGTGCAGCACGCTCGGCATGAGGGAAGGCGGAACGTGGGTATGCTCAAATGATCTGTTAGTACTGTGATCAAGATGACTGCGATCCTGGCTGTTGTTTATGTTGTCTTCCATAGCGGCCTCACCAAAATTGTCCTTCGGATTCGCGCTTCAGATTTGCACTTAGCTACGAGCCTGGCTGCCTTGCTGTGCTTCTACAGTTTTTCTTAAAAGCTGCTTTCCTCGATGCAGGTTTGATTTGACTGTACCCACCGGCTGATTCAGCAGGTCTGCAATCTCGTGATAACTCAGCTCATCGAAGTAGTAACAACTGACAGCGAGACGATAGTGCTCTGGGAGCCGAGCGATCATCTCTTCGAGCTCGCGTAAATCTTCCTTGCCCTCCAATATATATTCCGGTTGCACACGCTCATCGTCCTCTATTTCAAGGTGATTGCTCTCTTCTGAAAGATCCAGGGACGCGTACTGGAGCCTGGAGTTGCTCTTCTGACGATAGAAGATATGCAGCGTGATCTTGTATAGCCAGGGCTGAAGCTTCATCATACGTATACGCTCCGCCGGGTAGTCTGCCAGCGCGTGATATGCTCGGATGAATGCCTCCTGAACGATATCCTCCGCATCTTGCGGGCTACCAGATTGACGCAGGGCAAAAGTATAGAGCCGCTGTTGATAACTCAACATCAGTTGTGGGAAATAGCTGTTCAAGTCAGTTGCCAGCAGTTCTACTAAATCCGGCGACTGCTCATTCCTTGACGCCATGACATCCTTCCCTGAGTAGACGTACAGACACTTTTCTGGTACTTCTACTTAGTAGAATACAAAAAAACGTTCATGGGTTGCAGGCATCATAGGGAAAAAAATAGGCACCTCCATTTTGTGCGGAGCACAAAATGGAGGTGCCTATTTTTTTCCCTATGATGCGTTTTTTGCTTTCTCAATAGCGGTCAGCAGTGCGGAAACGCGGAATGGTTTTTGGATGACCTTAATATCTGGATAATCCCTGGTCGCTGCCACCAGGGTATGTATGGGCGCTGCTGAAATAAGAAAAGCCGGAAGGTCGGGATAGATTCTCCTTACCTGGCTGATAACCTGGATACCTGTTAGCTCTCCGGGCAGAAGGAAGTCTACGATAATGAGGTCAAATAGGTCTGCTGGAGGAGATGAATGCTCTGAATGGATGCTGGCTAGAAACTCCGTGGCATCATGATAGTCTTGAACGGTGTAACCGGTCAGTTCCAATGCAGCTTTTAGTACATTGCTGACTGCTGGACTGTCTTCAAGGATTCCTATCCTCATATAAGACCCCCATTTCTTTAAGAACATGATCCTGGGAGAACTATAGTATACTACATTTCTATAGAATATGCTAGCATATTATTTCATAAACTTATTTCTGCCTACCTGTCATGTGTGCCATGATCTGTATTTTTCCTATTATTCTTTAGACTAATTGTTATCATAGAATGAGTCTCAATTTATCTTGATATTTTAAACAGAACATTATAAATAAGTCACTTAATAATATGATGATGGCATTCTCTTTAACTCTAGCAATGATCGTGTATCAATAAAACGCCTGCTCATGCTCGCGCCTGCAGCGCTCACAAAACATTTGAGCTAAATCCCCTTTTCGAGCTCCGCTCGAAAAGGGGATTTAGCTCAAATGTTTTGTGAGCGCTGCAGGCGCGAGCATTCTGAACTATTCGTTTATGGTGAATTATTGCCTCGTAATGAAGTACAATATGAATCTAGAGCCATGAGAAAATCATGAAAAGAACGAGCTACTAGCTGATTACTTATGCGATAATAGACAACATTTCCCTCTCGACGTGACCTTATAAGTCCTAAGGATGAGAGTTGACGCAGATGCTCTGATGTTGTAGCAGCTGAAAGGCCAATTAGCCTGGCAATGTCACCTGATCGTCTCTCTATGACGGGATCAGGCTCTTCTTGTGGTGATGCCAGTAATTCTAGAATATAGCGACGGCTAGTATCACACATCGTCGTCAAGAAACGATCTACACATTGGTCTATTTCGTGGGGACGGCGCGGTGGATATTTACTAGCCGTCTCGGGTGAATCTGTTGTTGCCACTACTATCTCCTCGTTTTCAATATATAGTGAATAATTTTGTTATATCCTGTGATGATGAGTTGTCATATCCAGGTTTTTTCGATATGTTTAGAGTAAAGCATTGTATCCATATTACGGACGAGGCAGCGCAAATGGATACAGGAAAAATTCGGCTTGCTAGCCGTGCAATAGCTGTGGACGGTAGCGGCTTCTTTTTTGCTAGGCATAACAACCGGAAGGAGTTGTTGCATGTATCCGGCAAAAAATGAACCGCAATGGGGCCCGCTCTTAACCTGAGAGGCTTCATAACGTAGTATTGGTAATTACTCAAGTTCCTGAGTACGCGTCTGTTTCCCAATGGAGGTACAAGTTATGACTATCGATACCCACTATGGGGCTCCTCAATTCCCGACAAGCACAGGTAGTATTGCTCCATCGACACATGAGGCGATGGATGCTGCCGTCCAGGACTTACAAGCACACAAAGATGCCTGGGTTGCCCTTAATACCAATGAGCGCGTAGCGATCATAGATACGCTAATGCAAGATTTTACTGCTATTACGCCGCGTTGGGTGGCAGCCATCAGCCAGGCCAAAGGCTATTCCTCGTCTGCCCTTCCCGTCGGCGATGATTGGGGAGCAGGCACATGGCCGGTGCTCAAGTGTCTGAACCAGTTACGCCAGGTATTGCTCGACATAGAAAAATATGGGCATCCGAAAATACCCGGTCCCGTTACCACGCGTTCGGATGGGCAGGTGGTTGCCCAGGTTTTTCCTATGACCACATACGATCGTATTTTCCTGCCTGGTGTGACGGCAGAAATATGGATGGAGCCCGGTGTTACCGTCGGGCAGCTTGCTCAAACTCAGGCTTTGATCTATCAGAACAAATCGCACAAGGGGAAGGTGGCCCTGGTTCTTGGCGCTGGAAATGTAGCAAGCATTGGTCCCCTGGATATCTTCTATAAACTATTTGTCGAGGACCAGGTTGTGATCCTCAAAATGAATCCTGTCAATGCCTACCTCGGTCCATTAATAGAGGAGAGCTTTCGGGCGCTTGTGGAGCCGGGATATCTACGTATTGCCTATGGGGGGGCAGCAGAAGGTGCTTATCTGTGCAATCATCCCGGTGTCGAAGAGATCCACATTACGGGATCGGACAAAACATTCGATGCGATTGTCTTCGGTCCAGGTGAGGAGGGTGCCGCTCACAAAGCTGCACGGCAACCTGTGCTGAGCAAGCGCATTACCGGCGAACTGGGCAATGTCAGCCCGGTGATTATTGTGCCTGGCCCCTGGAGTGCCAGCGATCTGGCATATCAGGCGGCACATATTGTCTCGATGCTCACCAACAATGCAGGCTTCAACTGTAACGCCACGCGCGTCATTATCCAACATGCGGACTGGCAGCATCGCGAACAACTTTTACAGCAGATGCGTCAGATCCTTTCTCAGGTGCCTATACGCGAGGCCTATTATCCAGGCGCACGTGAGCGTCAGAAGGCGTTTGTTGCTGCCCATCCAGATGCTGAGCAGTTTGGCACGCCAGTTGAGAAGCAGCTTCCCTGGACACTGGTTAGCGGCGTTGATGCGCATAAAACGGACGATATTTGCTTTACGACAGAAGCCTTTTGTGGTCTCTTCGCTGAGACGACTCTTGATGCAAGCTCTATTCCCGATTACATTGATCGTGCCGTTGCGTTTGCTAACGGGCATCTGTGGGGGACTCTCTGTGCAACACTTATTGTCCATCCCACCTCCCTCAAAGATCCGGCAATAGCGGCAGCGGTGGAGCGGGCTACTGCCAACCTGCGCTATGGCTCGATAGGCATCAATTACTGGGCGGGCATAAGCTTTGCACTTGGTGCAACTCCCTGGGGAGCTTTCCCCGGACACGATATCTACGATATTCAATCCGGGATAGGCGTTGTGCATAATGCGCTGATGTTCTCTCGTCTACAGAAAGGCGTCTTGCGTGCACCTTTCCGTAGCGTGCCAACTCCCCCCTGGTTTGTCACACGCAGCAGTACAGCTTGTAAAGTCTTTCCTAAGCTTTGCGATTTTGAGGCCGCTCCATCTTTCTGGAAGCTTCCAGGCATTGTATGGTCGGCTATCAGATAACAATTCAGGACAATCGCCCACAAGGAGCGATTGTCCTGAATTGTTACTCTTTAACAACCTTAAAAATCCCGTTACTTTCTTGAAATCCCGTTACTTTTTCGTTACTTGACAAAAGCAAGTAAAGTAATTTATGCTTTTTATACCGCAGGAAGCGGATTTGGCAACAACGTAACTTAAAGAAAGGGATTTCAAACAAGTGCGAGCAAGGACGCTTATTGTATTTTCCTGCTTGATAGGACTACTCGCAGTAGAGCTTCTTATCTTTGCCAGATACTCGCCAGCGAAGCATGCATCAGCCGCATGGAGTAGAGCTGATGTATCTGCACCCTGTGTAGTCAACTATCAACTGAACCAGTGGTCCAACGGCTTCACAGCACAGGTCCAGATCACGAACAATGCTATGGCGTCGAGTAGCTGGACACTGACATGGACCTTCGCAGGCAACCAGCAGGTTACCTCGGCATGGAACGCCCAGGTAACCCAGAATGGAACTGCGGTCTCCGCTAACAACCTTTCCTATAACGGCTCGCTGCCTGCTGGTGGGTCAGTGCAGTTCGGATTCCAGGCTACCTTCACTGGTAGCAATCAGATCCCCACCAATTTCGCGCTGAATGGCACGTCCTGCGGAGGTAACCCAACAACCACGCCTACGCCCTCCGTGACGCCCATCACCCCAACTCCTACAGTTTCTCCGTCCCCTACGTCAACACCTGTCATGTCGTGCAGCGGGGCGACCTTTTGCGATAACTTCGAGAACCAGACGGGGACAACACCCTCTGGCGTCTGGCAAGTTACCTTCCCGAACTGCCAGGGCACCGGCACTGTCACGGTGGATCATACTGTGGCACATAGTGGAAGTACCTCAATCCGCGTGGATGGCCACAACGGATACTGTAACCACGCGCTCTTTGCTACCCAGAGCGCTTTCACCGGTGTCGGACCGGATCTGTTTGTCCGTTTCTTTGTACGCCACACTACTGCCTTGCCAACAGGCCATGTCGCCTTCTTAACTATGCAAGATGCTAATGACGGCGGCAATGACCTGCGCTTTGGTGGTCAGAACGGAGCACTGCAATGGAATCGCCAGTCTGACGATGCGACCCTTCCTGCGCAGAGCCCTGCTGGTGTGGCATTGAGCACGCCACTGCCCACAAATCAGTGGGAGTGTCTGGAGTTCGAAGTTAACGAGACACAGGGCAGTATGCGTACCTGGCTGAACGGAACCGAGGTTGCGGGGTTGCATCTCGACAATGTGCCTACCCCGGACATCGATGCCCAGTGGCTGCAGAACCGTCCGAACTGGCGCCCCTCTCTTACAAACCTGCGTCTTGGCTGGGAAAGCTACTCAGGTGGAGACGACACTTTGTGGTTCGACGATGTGGCAGTCGGTTCACAACTGATAAGCTGCGCTTAGTGATCTGTATGCAGGGGGAAACCATTCAGTTCGCTGCGTAACAACTCAAAGAAGTATTCCCTGCCCACTAAGATACTTCACCAGCCTTTTGCGTAATATCATGGCTTTCTATACTGGGGAGCAATACATGTTAAAAAGGCAAAGAGCGCCTCCACTGTTGCATCGCATTGCCTGTCTTGCCCTATATCTGAGAAAGAGTCGTTTTAACTAAGAACTAGTAGTCTGTCAAGGTTCAAGTGACGCGTGAGCGAGCGGGAGTGTAGAGGGCGGCTAGCCCTCTGCCGGGGCGCGGGGCGGGAAGTTTGGGGAACTTCCTGGGACCGCACCTTCCTCCCTGGCCGCCGGAGGCGGCGCACTCGTCAAACGAATTTTGACAAAGCACTAGATCGGATCGAGATTACAAAGAGGAATCAGATCCTATCTACAGCTACAAAGGAGAGCTTTGCTGTGCGTAAAAAAGTCAGCCACTCCAACAGGGTCCGCATATGGCCGCTTCTGCTTGCCATATCTCTTACGTTTACGATTTCGGCCCTGGTTTTTGAGGTTGCTATCCCTACACATACTGCTCAGGCTCATGGAGCGCTGGAATCGCCTGCCAGTCGCACCTACGCCTGCTTCTTGGAGGACCCTCAAAATCCAACGACTCCTGCCTGCCAGGCAGCCATAGCTGCAGGAGGTACCCAGCCACTCTACGACTGGTATGGCGTTCTGAACTCTAATGCTGCAGGCCGCACCGTTGGCTATATTCCCGACGGGAAACTCTGCAGTGGGAACAATCCTAAATATGCGGCCTTTGACGTGCCTCGTTCAGACTGGCCTGCGACCAATCTATTAGCGGGTTCTCAATTCACCTTCACTTATGGAGCGTGGGTGCCTCATCCAGGAGGCTTCCGGTTCTATGTCACAAACAACACATATGATCCAACCAAACCGCTCACATGGGCCAATCTAGAGAGCCAGCCGTTCTTGACCGTCAATCCCGAGCCTGCGGTAACTAATGGTGTGTACTCTATGACCGGGACGTTGCCATCTGGGCTGACCGGGCGGCACATCATTTACACGGTTTGGACACGCTCAGACAGCAATGAAACCTTCTATGGCTGTTCCGACGTGGTCTTCAGTACTGATGGGGTCTTTCCCACTCCCACTCCCCTACCACAACCTACATGTACTGCGGCCGTAACAATCACAAACACCTGGACGGGTGGCTATCAAGCTCAAGTAGCGGTAACAAACACCAGTAACCTGGCGGTCATCCCCTGGGTGACTAGCTGGAATGTACCAAGCGGCGCTACCCTTGTCAGTGGATGGAATGCCACCGTCACTCAGGATGGTACCAAGATAATTGCCTCTGCTCCCAGCTGGCAACATTCGATTGCTGCCGGTGCTACGGTGACAATCGGCTTTGTTATCAACGGACCGTCTACTCCCGCGCCCAGTGGAGTAGTGCTCAATGGAGCTACCTGTACATGACGATCTAACGTCTCAAATCATTTCACGCGCAACAACTCCCTGACGGCAGTTGTTGCCGTGTGAAATGATTTTTCCCGTGAGTCCCCGCCGCAGGCAGGGATTTGGCTTGGTTGAACGAATGGTCGAAAAATTCGGGATGACGTAACTATTCAGGTTAATCGCCCTCAAGGGGCGGCGCTACGCGGTTTGCGCTAGCGCAAACCGCGTAGCGCCGCCCCTTGAGGGCGATTAACCTGAAGAATTATGTAGAAATACAGGAGATTCCTACCAGGGTTAGCTTAGCAATCGCGCCCACAGGAGGTAATATTTCTATGTTTACAGCAAACATTTCACGAAAAGTATCCATGCGTCCTCGCTTTGTTCTGCCACCTTTTTTCTGCCTGATATTGCTCATACTCAGCGCCTGTACGAGTCAATCCACCTCCAGTGTTCCTACTCCTACAGCCGCGAAGGGGGATGCACTCTATATCCCTGTGAGTAAGAAGCCCGAAATTATCGTGAAGAGCGAAAATGCGGCACAAATTACTGTGGTGGGCTCCGACATAGTGCAAACTATTTCAACGGATAGAATGAGTCTTCCCTACAAAAAGGAAGGCAACAAGGTAACCATCGATTTTGGCGAAACGGTAATTGAGCATGTTGAGATTAAAATACCACGCCAGGCCAGTCTCAGTGTCACGCTGAAAGAAGGTAATATTGCCGTTGATACTATCCAGGGGCAGGTCTCAATCACGCTTAACAATGGTCCCATTCGGCTAATGAATTTTACTCCCCTTGGCACAAATACGATCACGACGAAAAATGGGACTATTAATACTACCTTTGATAAGGCCTCCTGCAACCTGAAAGCGCAGACAGATGTTGGCGCGATTGTTTCTGGCTATTCCACTATCAAAGAAAAGAGAAGCGGTATGAAGGATGAAGCTTCAGGTATCATTGGCACCGGCTCCGCTGCGACAGTCAACCTGGTAGCTAGATATGGTTCTATCACGCTTGGACCTGCGTAAGGTGTCAGAGAAGCCAGCGTATCTTCTCTCGACCAACCGACGAAGGTCACAAGGTCACACTGCCCAACGAGGCATACACGGCACGCGCCGCCTCATCGACCGGCAAGAGTGCCGAGATCGCCGGATAGGTTTTGCTGCTGACGGAGACAAGCATATGCCGGACTCGTATGGGGAGCACCTCGCCGGTTGTCGCCATGCGAGCAAACACGATCTTTGTCGGCGCAATCTCCTGCCCGGTGACTTCTCGCGCCTTTTCCCAGTACTCTTGAAAGTCCGCGATCTCATTACACCACTGCTGAACGCTCTGCTGATACCAGGTATCGTACTGGTAGAGCATGTTTTGCTGCTTGAAGTGCAGAAGACCATAATGTACATGTTTTTGCCACATGGTGTGTGCTTCTGCATTGATCATGGAGCGCGCCCGGAAATTCGGGTGGAAGAGGAAATGAACCATCGTGCGCTGATGCGGTGGAAGCGTATCAAGAGGTGGCAACTCATGGAGGCGTAGAAAGAACTCGTTTGCGGCCTGGACCTGGAACGTGTGCGTGACCACGATGGCTGGATAGGGCAAGGTCTCCATCGTCTGTTGTGCCTGCTCCAACGCTCGCCGCAACGCATCACCTTCCCACGCTAGCTGTTCCGGCAGATATTGTGCTGCCAGCAGGACATCGTTGCGCTCACTGAGGCTGCATTCTAGATAGTCGGCAATCTGCATCAGCATGGAGCGGCTCGGCAACCGCTGGGAGCGTCCGATCAGCCAGTTTTTGTAGGTCGGGCAGGCTTCGTCATTGAGTTCTTGTTGCGTAAAACGCTTCAACTGAGGATGGTGCTTCTCGCGATATTCCTCCTGGCGCTTGATGCGCACCGTTTCAATGGCTCTGAGCAGTTGATCGAACACATGCGCACGCTCTTTTGAAGGTACACTCTCCTCTTGTATCGCAGGTATTTGTAATTGCATCTTTCCCTCAGACAATCCGTTATCGATCCCATACAAAATAGCAAAGGGCCGAAAGGTCAGGTGTATTTTTACTCTTGGTACAACAACTGGTTCCTTCTATACTATTCCCAGAAAGCGAATGTGCTATCAGAGAAAGGAAAGAGATAAATGAGTTCAATACGCGCGGTAGTTGTTGATCCTGATGTTCCAGGGAGGCTTGCCATCAAAGAGGTCGATGCGCCCCAGACTGGCCCATCGGAAGCGCTTGTTCAGGTTGAGGCCATTTCTTTGAATCGAGGAGAGGTGTTGGGTGCCATGCACTTTGCAGCGGGTTGGCGACCGGGTTGGGATCTGGCCGGAATCGTCATCGAGCAAGCCACCAATGGGACAGGGCCGAAGGTCGGGAGCCGGGTTGTAGGCTATGTTCTTGCTGGCGCATGGGCTGAGCAGGTGGCAGTTCCTACGAACAGGCTGGCCGAACTTCCCGCCAGCGTGACATTTGCTCAGGCGGCAACCCTACCTATTGCAGGGCTCACAGCGCTCCGTGCACTTGAGAAAGGCGGGCTTCTCCTGAATAGGCGCGTGTTGATTACCGGTTCCACTGGTGGTGTGGGACTCTTCGCACATCAGCTCGCCCGGCTCAGTGGTGCCTATATCGTCGGCACAGCTCGCCAGACGCGCCACGAGGCGTTAGTCCGAGAGGCGGGAGCTGATGAGGTGATCGTGGGGGACGATCTCTCGGAAGCTGCTGCCTATGGCCCTTACCACTTGATTATCGATTCGGTTGGTGGGAAAACTCTGGAGAGCGCATTCTCTCTCCTGGCACCAGGAGCAACGTGCGTCATGCTCGGCTGGTCGGCATCGCCATCGGTGACAATGGATATCAGCAAGTTAATTCGTACCGGGGGAACGACCCTCTACTGCCTGCCCATGGAGAGAGAATTCGCTAATCGTGCTGAAGATCTGACCAGGCTTGCGCAAATGGTAGCCAACCAGCAATTGCGGACGCCCATCGAGGTGGAGGCTTCCTGGCACGAAATTGGTGAGGTAGCGCAACGCTTGCTACAAAGGCGATTCACCGGCAAAGCGGTCCTACATCTGGCGTAGATCATACATCTCTGCGCTGCCACCATCTTGAATGAGTCTCAATGCTGAGAGCATCTCTTCCTATCAGAACAATGCTCTCAGAAAGAGGCTCAGGATACAGATGCAGCTTTCTCCGGCAACCGTGCACCCGGGCATGGGGAGCTAGTTGACAAAAGATCATCTGCCATAATATACTGAGCCGCAAATAGAATAATTCTGTCAACCTCCCTATTCTGCTAGAGAGGTTGGCCGTGAGTCGAACGTCAGACCCGGCATCTTACAACTCTACGATGTTCTCCATCGATCCGTAGAAGATGCGTGTCTGGCTTTTTTGTTGCCCTTCTTCTCGGATCATGAAGCATCAATTCACGAGAAGGAGGGTTCTTTATATGGAGATTGCAGGAAAAGTGGTCCTGATTACTGGAGCTTCGAGTGGAATTGGGCTAGCCACGGCCCATCTGTTTGCCCAGAAGGGAGCCAGGCTGGCCCTCTCCGCCCGCTCGGCTGAAAAATTGGCACAGCTCGCGAAAGAACTACCAGAAGCCATTGCGGTCCCGACGGATATGCGTGACGAGGCTGCTGTACGGCGTATGGTGGCCCAAACACAGGAGCATTATCAGCGCATCGACGTTTTGATCAATAATGCCGGGCAGGGGCTGAATGTGCCTGTAGAAAAGGTGGATATAGCTACGTATCGTTCGGTCTTTGAATTAAATGTCGTCAGCGTCCTCGTAGCGATGCAAGCGGCCATTCCAATTATGCGGGCGCAGGGAGGGGGCGTGATCATCAATATCAGTTCCGGCACGTCGAAGATCCCGCCAGAAAGATATGGGATGAATCCCGTCGGCCCTTACGCTTCCACAAAGTACGCGCTCAATGCCATTACGCTCATCGGTCGCCAGGAGCTTGCTGCCGACAACATTTCCCTCGGGGTGGTCTATCCCGGAGTGACTGCGACCAACTTTTTCAACGCCCTCGCACAAGGCCGCCAGCCCGCTGCGACGCCGGTCGGGGCGACGGCTGTCGCGAGCGCCGAGTCCGTCGCCGAAAAGATTTTGGAGGCGGTAGAAACGCAAGCGGCTGAGGTCTATGCGGATAACTTGAAAAAAGCTCTCTTCTCGTAGTGCCGGAGGCAGGGATCGAACCTGCTACGCCAGGCTCTTCGGACCTGCGTTCTACCAATTGAACTACTCCGACAGAATACTCTGTACGGGAATCGAACCCGTCTCGCTTACTTGAAAGGCAAGCATCCTGACCACTGGACGAACAGAGTAGATCTTGAAGTCCTCCATATGCAGTCAGAAACCCCCCAAAGGGGTCTGGCTTCGTAAGCTCCGTATTCCGCCAGAAACGTCCCTTTCGGGACCGACTACGCCCATCTGGCGGAGCGGAAGTCCATCTGATCGCAAAAAATACTCCGTATGGGAATCGAACCCATGATCTTCTCGCTGAGAACGAGGTGTCCTGGCCGCTAGACGAACGGAGCCCGTTTCGTATGGATAACTCTCTCATCCATACGTTTCTCTATTTGAAATATTAACATACGATTTGCTATTTGTCAAGTTGATGGGCGCTAAATTTTTGCATCTGGTACGTGAATAAGGTAAGCCCTTCGTGTTACCTGGAGAGTATGATTGTGCTAACCTTGGTGGCTGCTATTTTTGCGTTACCCTGGCGGGCTTTTAAACCGTTTTAAGGAGTATGTGGCATGGTCAAAATCTGTTATGGTGAAACATAGAGGCGGGAGAAAAGTTAGATAGGGATAACAGTCAATGACCCCCGGTCGGAGACAGGAGGCTTGCATCTGAACTCGACCGCAACTCAGCAGGTCCTTGCGGCACTGCTGCTTTGGCTTCATCGTTCGATGCATCTGGGAAGATTGACAAGCGCCCCGTCTGGAACCAGTTCTACCGGAACCAGAGCGTCAATCGACCAAGAACATTTTACCCAAACATGGCGTTCTTGTTTGGAACCCGCTCTGTTCAGTTGGAAAAGACCCAAAGGGCGAACCGTCTCTCTCCGGCGAACCGGAGTGCCTTAGCCCTTGAACAAATTTACCAGAGAAGACTTGCTTTTGTCAACAAGGAGGCGGCGCTTCCTCCCCTCGTTGAAACAGAGGGGTATCCGCGCCGAATGAATCGTGAATGCTTTATCATCAAGGAGAGAGAAGATGGCCTATATTTTTGCTCTGATTGTAGGAGCTGCGCTTGCCTGGATTGCTCTATGCAGGCTGTGGGCGAGACGATACGTGGAACCTGCACGTGTTCTGCGTTGGATCGCTATGGCTGCTTTAGTGGCTGTGCTTGTTGGATGTGGTGGGACGCCTGCACAAACGGGGGCATCAGCTACGCCTACTCAATCGGGCGCGTCTCAGGCGAGCACTACGACTACTGCTACACCTTCGTCGACAAATTCCGGGGTATCAATAACTACGGCTCCCAAAAATGGAGATTGGACGACGTATCATAATGATCCTGCACGCACCGGCTTTCTAGCAAATGTAGCTGATCCCCATCGACTCAGCCAGGCGTGGAATGTTTCTTTGGATGGGGCTGTATATGGTCAGCCGCTTGTAGTCAATGATCACATCATTGTGGCTACCGAAGGGGACACGATCTATTCGCTCGATCCCAATTCGGGCAAGGGACTATGGCAAACAAACGTTGGTAAGCCCGTGCCATTGTCGTCGTTGCCTTGTGGCAATATCGATCCTCTGGGCATTACCGGCACGCCTGCCTATGATCCTGCGACAAACCTTGTTTTTGCCATAGCAGAGATCACTACAGGGGCTGGACCGGCGCATATAATGGTGGGAGTCGATGCCAATACTGGCCAGGTCAAATTGCGCCGTTCGGTTGACTTGCCCGGTATGGAGGTAGCAGCGCATCAGCAGCGCGGGTCTGCCATTGTTTACCAGGGAAGGGTCTATTTTACATATGGCGGCCTGGACGGCGATTGCGCAAACTATCTGGGGCGGGTGGTGGCTGTACCTACTACTGGACAGGGCCAGATCCTTTCCTATACAGTACCAAGCACACGCGAAGCCGGTATCTGGGCACCACCGGGACCGGTAATCGATGCGAGCGGCAATATC
>Ga0070741_10007724_pt1 | contig 22051 bp, 17 predicted proteins | sample Coa_R1_4_FD_66440 | JGI IMG/M metagenome (GOLD analysis project Ga0070741, IMG submission 66440) | Surface soil microbial communities from Centralia Pennsylvania, which are recovering from an underground coalmine fire - Coalmine... | ecosystem: Environmental > Terrestrial > Soil > Unclassified ... | reverse complement strand
CCACCACCAGCCTGATCGGCAACGGCGCCGAGCTCCTCGCGCGCCACCCCGACCAGCGGGCCGCGCTCGTCGCCCACCCGTCGCTCGTCCCGAACGCGATCGAGGAGATGCTGCGCATCGAGGCACCGACCCAGGCGCTGCCCCGTACGGCGATGCGCGAGGTCGAGCTCCACGGCGTCACGATCCCGGCCGGCTCGCGGGTCATGCTCCTCTGGGGGGCCGCGAACCTCGACGACCGGGAGTTCGACGACCCGGAGCGCTTCGACGTCCACCGCCGGATCCAGCGGCACCTCTCGTTCGGGCACGGCGCCCACCACTGCCTCGGCGCCGCCCTCGCCCGCCTCGAGGGCCGGGTGGCGTTCGAGGAGCTGCTGGGCCGCGTCCCCGACTACGAGGTGGTCGGGACGCCCGTCCGCTACGCGTCCAACTGGGCCCGGGCGTTCGAGTCGTTGCCCATCCGCTTCCCGCCGTCCTGAAGGACCCGTCCCGGGAGCGTGAGCCCGTGAAGATCGGCTTCAACCTGCCCTCGATCAACCCGACCGCGACCAGCGAGTTCGTCGTCGCGGCGGCCACCCGGGCCGAGGCGAACGGCTTCGCGTCGCTGTGGGTCGGCGAGCACGTCGTCCTGTTCGACGAGTACGAGTCGGCCTACCCCTACGACGAGAGCGGCAAGCTCTTCCTCCGGGGCGAGGTCGGCATGCTCGAACCGCTCCAGCTGCTCTCCCACGTCGCCGCAGTGACCCGCACGATCCGGCTCGGCACCGGCGTGTGCCTGCTCCCCCAGCGCAATCCCGTCTACACGGCCAAGGACGTCTCGACCCTCGACTGGCTCTCGAACGGCCGGGTCGACTTCGGCATCGGCCTCGGCTGGAGCCGCGAGGAGTTCGCGGCCCTCGGCGTCCCCTGGGAACGGCGGGGCGCCCGGTGCGACGAGTACGTCCAGGTCCTGAAGCGGTGCTGGGTCGACCCGGTGTCGGAGCACCACGGCGAGTTCTACGACCTGGCGCCGTGCCGCATGTACCCGAAGCCGGTGCAGCAGCCGCACCCGCCCGTCCACATCGGCGGCGAGAGCGATGCCGCGCTCCGCCGGGTCGCCCGCTCCGCCGACGGTTGGCACGGCTTCCGCCTCACCCCCGCGGAGGCGGCCGAGCGGATCCGGCGCCTCGGTGAGCTCCTCGACGCGGAGGGCCGCCGCCTCGACGACGTCGAGGTCACCATCGGCACGTACCTGCTCCCCGTCGACCGGGCCGCGCTCGAGCAGTACGCGGCGGCCGGCGTCGACCAGGTCGTCGTCCTCGACCTCGCCGCCACGGTCGACGACGTCCACGCCGCGCTCGACCGTCTCGCCGAGGAGCTCGTCGAACCCGCCGCGAAGCTCTGACGGCGCCGGACCGTTCCGGGTCAGCCGCGGGCGAGCGGGTCGGCCGGTACGTCGAAGTGGGCGGTATAGCGGGCGCACCGCTCGCGCCACTCACCCTCGTCGAGGCCGGTGTCGTCCCAGGCGTAGCGGTGCGAGCCGTGCTTGTCGCGGGCGTTGTCGCCGAGGAACGCGCGCATCCGCGCTTCGGCGTCCGCCGTGAGCTCGGCGCCCCAGTGGTCGTAGATCGCCCGGATGACGCCGAAGGGATCGGCCACGAACTCCTGGAACTGCACGTCGACGACCCGAGACGGGGGGATCAACCCGCTCTCGCGGGCGTCGACGGACCGGTCGAGCCCCTCGACGATCGGCCCCGCCCACTCGGCGGCGGTCCTCGGGATCGTCACCTCGTCGCTGAACAGCCGGTGCACGGTCGCGAACAGCGACGACAGCGACGGGATCACGCGCAGCGGGTCGCGGTGCGTCTGGATGAACAGCGCGTCCGGGTACTCGGCGACGAGCGCCGGCAATGCCCAGAGGTGCGCACCCGACTTGACGACCCAGCGGGGCGCTCCGCCCGGGCCGGCCGGGTGACGCCACTGCAGCAGCTGCAGGAACCGCCGGTGCCACCCGTAGGTCGGCGCCATGTCCGCGTCGTGGATCAGCCAGTCGAAGTAGCCCGGCATCGAGAACTGGCTCAGGAAGATGCCGCTCGCGAACTCACAGCCCGTGAAACGGATGCACTCCTGGGCCAAGCGGGCACCGGTGGGGTGCATCGTCTTGAACTCGGGGTGGAGCGCGTCGCCGGCTTCGATGCGGGCCTGCACCTCGGCGATGCGCGGGTCGGTCTCGTACGTCGCCGTCTCGGGCGGCGGCGACGGTTGCTCGACCTCCCACGTGAGCGGCACGCGCGTTCCGGGGTCCTGGCCGAGCAGGTCGTGCAGGATCGTGGTCCCGGTCCGGCCCATGCCGATCATGACCACCGGCGGGACGACCGGCGCCTCGGTGATCTCCGGGTAGCGGCGCTGCCAGTCGACGACGTGCAGCCGGTTCACGAGGTACGACACGAGGATCTCGGGCGCCGTGGCCTCACCGGCGGCGTTGAGCCGTGATTCCTCACGGATCCCGGTGACGACGCGGTCGAGCCCCTCACGAAACGTCGGCGGACCGAAGTCGGAGAGACCGGTACGGATGCTCGCGGTCTCGAGGAGCTGGGCGGCGTCGAGGTCGGGTCCGGCGGTCACGGGCCCGCACACTAGGCCCCTGATCCTGCCTTCACATTCCTCTCACACGCCGCGACGACGCTGCGGACATGAGCGCCACGACCACCACCACGACCGTCGACTGGAGCCGGCCACCGGAGTGGCAGCCGAAACCCGGGCGGGCGCGCCCGGTGCTCGTGGGCGCGCTCACGCTCGCGATCTTCCTGGCCGCGCTCGCGATCCGCTCGAACCTCGTCTTCGGGCTCGCGCTCCTCGCGCTCGTCTTCGTGCCGATGGAGCGGATCTGGTCGCTGCACCCGCAGAAGGTGTTCCGCACCGGCTGGCGTACCGACCTCGTGCACTTCGCCGTCAACAACCTGCTCACGACCGCGGGGCTCGTCGCGGTCGTGGTCCTCGCGGGCGGCGCGCTCCATGCGGCCGTGCCCGGGGCGGTGCGCGGCGCGGTCGCGAGTCAGCCCCTGTGGCTGCAGGCGGTCGAGGCGCTCGCGTTCGCCGAGGTCGTCCAGTACTGGGCGCACCGCGCGGCGCATGCCGTCCCGCTGCTCTGGCGGTTCCACAAGGTGCACCACTCGATCACCGAGCTCGACTGGTTGGCCGCGGCCCGGCTCCACCCGGTCGACCAGGCGTTCAGCCGGTCGTGCATCGTCGTCCCGCTGTTCGCGCTCGGCTTCACCCGCGGGACGTTCGGGGCGCTCCTGGTGCTCTTCACGGCCCAGGCGATCTTCATCCACGCCAACGTGCGATTCACCTTCGGACCGCTCCGCCACGTGGTCGCCACCCCCGAGTTCCACCACTGGCACCACGCCGCCGACCCGCGGGCGTACAACTCGAACTTCGCCGGGGAGCTCCCCGTGCTCGACCGGATCTTCGGGACGCTGCACCTGCCCGCCCGGGACGGGTCGGACGGCGCCCGCTGGCCCGAGGCGTACGGGATCGCGGAGCCGGTGCCGGCCGGCTACCTGCGCCAGCTCGCCTGGCCGTTCTCGCGGCCGGCCTGACGCGGCACCCGGCCCGTGACGGGCCGGGTGCGTCGGCCCTCTAGCCGAACGAGCGGCCGCGGCGGCTCGTCGGGTGGTTGCTCGGGTACGGCTTGTCGGGGAGGTGCCGGACCAACCCACGGCCCCACCAACGAAGCTCGTGCACGACCTTGTGCAGCTTCTCCACTTGTCCTCACCTCCCTCTGGTCGTCATTGTCTTGACCGTGTCCTCTGATTCTGAGAACGCTCGCAGGGTTACGCGCGTTCCCCGCGAGGTTCGCGCCGAGCGGCCCCGAACGAGCGGCAATTTCCGGTGGGAAACCCGAGCGGTGGCCCCGAGGTGAAGGGTCTCGTCTTCCGCCACAGCTTCGTACGCGAGGCGGCCGGACGGGTCGGCGGGTGGATCGACCCGCGGGCCTTCGTCGGCCGCGCCGCCCCGACACGCCTCGAGGAGGTCGCGGAACCCGTCGCGCCCGGGGCCGGGTGGGTCGTGTGCGACACCGCGGTGAGCGGCCTCTGCGGCTCCGACACCAAGCAGATCTTCCTGCACGGCGCGCTCGACAACCCGCTCACCGCGCTCCTGTCGTTCCCGCACGTACTGGGCCACGAGGTGGTGGCCCGCCGGCGCGACTCCGGCCGCCGGGTCGTCCTGAACCCGTGGCTGTCGTGCGTCCCGCGCGGGATCGACCCGGTGTGCCCGGCCTGCGCCGCGGGCCGATACCCGTGGTGCCGCAACTTCGACCGGGGCGCCGTCCCGGCCGCGCTGCACCTCGGCAACTGCGCGGCCGCCCCCGGCGCCCACGCCGAGCGGTTCACGGCCCACGAGAGCCAGCTCTTCGACGTCCCGGAGGCGATGAGCGACGACGCGGCCGTGCTCGCCGATCCGGCAAGCGTCTCGCTGCGCACGATCCTGCTCCACCCGCCCGAGCCGGGCCGGCCCGTGCTGGTCTACGGCTGCGGGACGCTGGCGCTCGCCGCCGTCGGGCTGCTCCGCCATCTGCATCCCGACGTCGAGGTCTGGGTGGTGAGCCGGCCCGGGCCCCGGGCCGAGCTCGCGCTCCGGATGGGCGCGCACGCCGTGCTGCCGTCACGTCCGGACGAGGCGGTCGCCGAGGTCGCGCGCCGCACCGGCGCCCGCCCGCTCGTGCCGTGGAGCCGGCGGGCCTGGCTGCAGGACGGCCCGGCGGTCGTCTACGACACGGTGGGCAGCCCGGAGACGGTCGAGACTTCGATGCGCGTCCTGCAGACGGGCGGCACGCTCGTGATCAGCGGCGTCGAGGCGCCGAAGCGGTTCGAGTGGACGCCCCTGTACTTCAAGGAGCTCCACGTGATCGGGTCGAACGCCTTCGGCGTCGAGGAGGTCGGCGGCGTGCGCAAGCACGCCATCGAGCACTACTTCGACTTCGTGGCCTCCGGCCTCGACCTGACGCCGATCATCACGCACCGGTTCCCGTTCGACGAGTGGAAGCGGGCCGTGCTCACGATCGCCCGGCGCCGGCGCACCGGCGCCGTCAAGGTGCTGCTTCAGCACCAGTAGGGAGCGGTACCTCGATCGCCGAGGCGCACACGACGCCGAGGTCGGCGAGGTGCCCCAGGATCGTCGTGCTGATGTCGCGGAGCTGCTCGAGCTGCTCCGGCGTCAGCTGGTCGAACAGGTGCCGGCGCACGCTCTCGACGTGGGCGGGAGCCGCGGCGCGCAACGCCGCGAACCCCTCGTCGGTGAGCACCGCGATCGCGCCCCGCCGGTCGGTCGGACAGCTCTCCCGCCGGACCCACCCCGACGCCTCGAGTCGGGCCACCGCGTGCGACAACCGGCTGCGCGACGACTGCGACCGGTCTGCGAGGTCGCTCATCCGCAGCCGGCGGTCGGGTGCCTCCGAGAGCCGGACCAGGATCTCGTAGTACGCCATCGGGAGGCCGGCGTCGCGCTGCAGGTCACGCTCGAACTGATCGAAGAGCAGCAGATGGCTGAGCATGAACGACCGCCAGATGCGCTGCTCGGAGGCGTCGAGCCACCGCGGTGATTCCTGGGGTGATCCGCCCTGCGCCACGGTCGGAGTCTAGCCCGGAATCTAGTTGACAGTTCAAGCACTTGTGCTACGATGACTGTTGCAAGCTCAATGATTGAAGCCTCATAGTCTTTCGAGGAGCCCGCCATGCCCGTCGCCAACCCGACCACCACCGAGGTCCCCGGCCTCCCCGGTTACGTCGCCGGCCGCTGGAGCGTCGACCCGCTGCACTCGAGCGTGTCGTTCACCGTCCGCCACCTCATGGTGAGCAAGGTGCGGGGCCACTTCACGACCTTCGACGCCGACATCGTCACGGCACCGGACCCGCTGCAGTCGAGCGTGTCGGCGACCGTCGACCTGTCGTCCATCGACACCGGGAACGCGGACCGCGACGCGCACATCCGCTCGGCCGACTTCTTCGACGTCGACGCACACCCGACCCTCACCTTCCGCTCCACCGGCATCCGGCGCGACGGCGACGGGTTCGCCGTCGACGGGGAGCTCACGATCCACGGCGTGACCCGGCCCGTGACGCTCGCGCTCGAGGTCAACGGCTTCCAGCACGCGTCGCCGTTCGGGGACGTGCGGGCCGGCTTCTCGGCGACGACCGAGATCAACCGCAAGGACTACGGCATCTCGCTCGACATGCCCCTCGAGGGCGGCGGTGTCGTCGTCGGCGACCGGGTCCAGATCGCGCTCGAGATCGAGGCGATCCTGCGCCAGGACTGACGCGCCGCCCGCGTCGAGCCGCGCGTCAATCGAGCGCGAAGCAGCGCGCCGGGTTCTGGGCGAGGATCTTGATCTTCGCGACGTCGGAGAGGTCGTCGCGGTCCGCCAGGGCCGCGACGACTCCCGGGAAGATCCCGTCCGGATGCGGGTAGTCGGACGCGAACACGATGTTGTCCCCGCCGAGGATCTCGAGCACCTGCGGCAGCGTCCGCTCGTCGGGCTCGGTCGAGACGAAGCACTGGCGCATGAAGTAGTCGGACGGCTCGAGCGGCAGCGGGATCGTCGCGTGCCGCCAGTGCTCCATGTGCTCGTCGAGCCGTTCGAGCCACGCGGGGACCCACCCGCACCCCGACTCGAGGAACACGACGCGCAGCTCGGGATGACGTTCGAGCACCCCGCCGCAGATCAGCGACAGCATCCCCATCTGCTGCTCGTGCGGGTGCGAGCACGCGTGGCGGAACGCGAACGTCTCGTAGCGGTCACCGGACTGCGCGATGTTGAGCGTCGTACCCTCGTGCACGGAGACCGTGACACCGAGCTCCTCCGCGGTCGACCACAGCGGTTCGTAGAAGGGGTCGTCGAGCGTGCGGCCGTGGAGCACGTTCGGGCGCACCATCACGCCGCAGAACCGGTGCTCGCCGACTGCGCGGCGCAACTCCTCGACCGCGGCAACCATGTCGCCCTGGGGGACCATCGCCACGCCGACGAGGCGCGTCGCGTCGGTCGCGCAGTAGTCGCCCAGCCAGTCGTTGTACGCGCGGCAGAGGACGGTCTCGATCTCGGGATCCTCGACACCCGCGAAGAAGAGCCCGGTCGTCGGGAACAGCACCGAACGGTCGATGCCCTCGCTGTCCATGTCGACGAGGCGCGCCTTCGGGTCGAAGCCGCCGGTGGGCCGGTCGGGCGACAACCACTCGGGAGCCTGCGGGATGTGCGGCAACAGATGCCCCGCGACCGCGTTGCGCGGGTTCCCCGCCTGGTCGCGGAGCCGGCGCGGCGCGTAGATGTGGTACTCGCCCGGTAGGTACTCCTCCCACATCTCGCCCGGTTCGGATACGTGACCGTCCGCGTCGATGACACCGGCGATGCGCACTGGGTCCCCCTTGCTGCTCGCGTCCCGCGATTGGACCGCCGCGACGGTCCGGCCGTCAAGATGATCCGGGGCTCCGCCGGCGGCGAATCAAGAGCAGCGCACGCGCACCCGGTGCGGCGAGTGATTCGAAAGGAAGCCCGATGTCCCTCGTGAAGTTCCTCCCGGCGTGGTTCCACGCGATCGCCGACTACGCGGTCGGTGCCCTGCTCATCGTCGTTCCCATCGTGGCCGGCGGCTCCGACGAGGCGGTCGCGACGGGCATCGTGGTCGGCGCGGTGGTGCTGCTCGTGAGCATGGCCACGCGCTACCCGCTCGGCGTGTTCAAGGTGCTGCCGTTCACGGTCCACTCTGCCGGCGACTACCTCGCCGCGGCGCTGCTGATCGCGGCCCCGTTCGCGCTCAGCTTCGACGGCAGCGACAGCGGGCTCAGCGCGTTCTACGTCGCCGCCGGCCTCGCCGTGCTCGCCGTGAGCCTCGTCACGAACTACCAGTACAGCCCGAAGCGCAACCTGGCCCACGGCTCCACGGTTCCCCGCCTGAGCGCGACCCATCCGTTCTCCGACACAGGCCCCCGGGGCATCTGTCCCGGGGGCCTGCCGCGCCTGGAGTCGTTCAATAGTTCGCCCTTCGAACTATTCGGTATCCTGGGCCCATGACCGTCGAGGCCGCGGCCCAGGGCGGCTGGATCCGCCGGCTCTGGCCGTTCCTGGCCGCACACAAGCGCAAGGTGGCGATCGCGCTCGGTGTCGCGGTCGCCGGGCAGGTGGTCACCGCGCTCACCCCGGTGATCGAGAAGGTCGTGATCGACGACGTGATCACGACGCACCGCCAGCCGCTGTGGCCCTGGCTCACCCTCCTCCTCGGTGCCGCCGTCGTCGCGTTCGGCGCCGCGTACGTCCGGCGCTTCGTGGGTGGGCGCGTCGCCCTCGACGTCCAGTTCGACCTGCGGAACGCGATCTTCGAGCGGCTGCAACGACTCGACTTCGCCCGCCACGACGAGCTCCCGACCGGTCAGCTGGTGTCGCGCGCCAGTAGCGACCTGGGGTTGATCCAGGGCCTGCTGTCGTTCACGCCCATCATGGTGGGCAACCTCGTGATGCTCGCGGTGTCGCTCGTCGTCATGCTCGTGCTCTCGCCGCTGCTCACGCTCGTCGCCGTGCTGTGCATCCCGGCGCTCCTCTTCGTCTCCCTGCGGCTGCGCATGTCGCTGTTCCCCGCGACGTGGGAGGCCCAGCAACGGGCCGGCGAGGTGGCCGGCGTCGTCGACGAGGCGGTCAGCGGCGTGCGGGTGGTGAAGGGCTTCGGGCAGGAGCAGCGCGAGCTCCACCACCTCACCGGGACGGCCGAGACGCTCTTCCGCTCGCGCGTGCGGATGATCAACATGCAGGCCCGGCTGCAGTCGGCGCTGTCGACCATCCCGGTGCTCGGCGAGGTCGCCGTGCTCGCCCTCGGCGGCTGGCTCGCGATCAACGGGCGCCTGACGCTCGGCGCGTTCCTCGCCTTCTCCAGCTACCTCGTCCAGCTCGTCGCGCCGGTCCGGATGTTCGCGACGCTGCTGGCGGTCAGTCAGCAGGCACGCGCCGGCGCCGAGCGCATCCTCGAGATCCTCGACTCGAACCCGCTCGTCACGGAACGGCCCGATGCCGCCCCGCTCCAGCACGTGCGCGGAGCCGTCGACTTCGACCACGTCAGCTACGGCTACCTGCGCTCGGAGCCCGTGCTGCGCGACTTCACGCTGCACGTCGCGCCGGGCGAGACCGTCGCGCTCGTCGGCGCCTCGGGATCGGGGAAGTCGACGGTGAGTCTCCTGCTCCCGCGCTTCTACGACACCCAGGACGGCGCCGTGCGCGTCGACGGCATCGACGTGCGCGACGTCACCCTCGATTCGCTCCGGCGCAGCATCGGGGTCGTCTTCGAGGACAGCTTCCTGTTCTCGGACTCCGTGCACAACAACATCGCGTACGGTCGCCCGGACGCCACGCGCGCCGAGGTCGAGCAGGCGGCGCGGGCCGCGGGCGCGCACGACTTCATCACGGCGCTGCCCGACGGCTACGACACGGTCGTCGGCGAGCGAGGGCTGACCCTGTCGGGTGGGCAGCGCCAGCGCGTGGCGATCGCGCGCGCGCTCGTGACCGACCCGGCCGTGCTCGTCCTCGACGACGCCACGTCGTCGGTCGACACCCGCACCGAGGAGCAGATCCACGCGACGCTGCGGGAGGTGATGGCGGGCCGGACGACGATCGTCGTCGCGCACCGGCGGTCGACGCTGCAGCTCGCCCAGCGCATCGTGCTCGTCGACGGCGGGCAGGTCGCGGCCGAGGGGACCCACGACGAGCTGCTCGCCCGCTCGGCGCTCTACCGGGCGCTGCTGGCGGGCCCCGGCGACGAGTGCGAGGGCGAGCCGGGTGCCGCCGCCGAGGCGGCCACGGCCGCAGCGGTCGACGACGCCTTCCTTCCCGCCGGCCCCGCCGACGGCGAGGAGGACCTGGTCCCCACACCCGAGCTGTGGCGCCACGACGAGGTCGACACCACGGCCCGGCCGTACGCCCAGGTGGCGGCCGCCGCCCGCATCGCGCCCGGCGGCGGCGGGGGCGGGAACTTCGGCGGCCTGCTCTCGGCCACCCCGGAGCTGCTCGCCGCGGTCGACCGTCTCCCGCCCGCGGACGCGGCCGCCCGCGTCGACGTCGAGGCCGAATCCCGTCCCGACGACCGGTTCTCGCTCCGGCGGTTCCTCCGCCCCTACCGCGCCCCGCTCGCCTTCGGCTTCACGCTCGTCGTCGTCGACACGCTGCTCACGCTCGCCGGTCCGTTCCTCGTACGCCAGGGGCTGTTGCAGGGCGTGCACGACCGCTCGTACGACGCGCTGTGGATCGCGTCCGCGGTCTTCCTCGCCGTGACCGTCGTCGACTGGCTCGACACGTGGGCGTACACGAAGTACCTGGGGTACACGTCGGAACGGCTGCTGTTCGCGCTCCGCATCCGGATCTTCGCCCACCTCCAGCGTCTGTCCGTCGACTACTACGACCAGGAGATGGCCGGCCGGGTCATGACCCGGATGACCACCGACATCGACGCGCTGTCACAGCTCCTCCAGAACGGCCTCGTCCAGGCGCTCGTGAGCCTGCTGAGCTTCGGCGGGGTTCTCGTCGCGCTGTTCGTCTTCGACTGGCCGTTGATGCTCGCAGTCTCGGTCGTCATCCCGCCGCTGCTCGTCGCGACCGTGTGGTTCCGGCGGCGGAGCGACCTGGCCTACGGGCGCGCCCGCGAGAGCATCGCGACGGTCAACGCCAACTTCCAGGAGAACCTCTCGGGTGTGCGCGTCGCCCAGGCCTATGTCCGCGAGGACCGCAACATCGGCAAGTTCCGCGCCGTCGGACGCGAGTACCTCGGCCACCGGCTCGACGCCCAGCGGCTCGTCGCGATCTACTTCCCGTTCGTCCTGTTCCTCGCGGCGGTGTCCGACGCGATCGTGCTCGGGGTCGGGTCGGTGCTCCACGCGGGCGGTGCCGTGGCGGTCCCGACGATCATCGCCTTCCTCCTGTACCTCGACCAGTTCTTCTCGCCGATCCAGCAGCTCTCGCAGACGTTCGACACGTGGCAGCAGGCCCGGGCCTCGATGGCGAAGATCGACGAGCTCATGGCGACGCCGACCGCGACCCCCGAGCCGGCCGTGCCGGTCGACCCCGGTCGCGTCAGCGGGGCGATCCGCTTCGAGGACGTCCACTTCCGGTACCCGACGGCGGTCGGCGAGGCGTTGCGCGGCATCGATCTCGAGGTCGAGCCGGGTGAGACCGTCGCCCTCGTGGGCGAGACGGGCGCGGGCAAGTCGACGGTCGTCAAGCTCGTGGCCCGCTTCCACGACGCGACCGGCGGGCGGGTGCTGATCGACGGCGTGCCGGTCGACGAGCTCGACCTCGGCGCGTTCCGGCGCCGGCTCGGCTACGTGCCCCAGGAGCCGTTCCTCTTCTCCGGGACGGTGCGCGACAACATCGCGTACGGCCGGCCCGACGCGTCCGACGCCGAGGTCGAGCGGGCAGGGCGGGCCGTCGGCGCCCACGACTTCATCTCGCGCCTTCCGAACGGCTACCTCCAACCCGTGACCGAACGCGGGCGCTCGCTGTCGGCCGGGCAGCGGCAGCTGATCTGCCTCGCACGTGCCCTCCTGGTCGACCCGTCGATCCTGCTGCTCGACGAGGCGACCGCGAACCTCGACCTCGCGACCGAGGCGCGCGTGCAGCGGGCCATGGGGGTCGTCGCCGCCGGTCGCACGACGCTCGTGATCGCGCACCGTCTGCAGACGGCGCGCACCGCCGACCGCATCGTCGTGCTCGACGCGGGTCGGGTCGTCGAGCAGGGCACGCACGAGCAGCTGCTCGCGCGTGGCGGCCGTTACGCCGAGCTCTGGAACGTCAGCGCCGTCGCCGCCGCGAGCTGACCCGGGGGACACCCCGCGGTGCGACGGCCGCTCAGGCGGGTGGGATGTTCTGGTTGTGGTGGAACAGGTTCGTCGGGTCCCACTTCGCCTTCAGCGCACGGAGCTCCGCGTACTTCTCGGGGCCGAAGGCGGCCTCCACGCGGTCGGAGCCCTCGTCGCCGATGAAGTTCAGGTACACCCGCCCGGTCGACCACGGCTTCATCGCGGCACTGATGGCCTTCGTGTAGGCGATGTTGCGCGCGTCGTCCGCGGGCTCGGTCCACATCGACAGGTAGTGGATGTTGAATGCTGCCGTCCGCTGGCCGAACGCCGTCGCGTCGTCGGGGACGCGCGCGATCGCGCCACCGCCGGGGACGACGATCATCTGGCTCAACGGCGACACCGGCCGCGTGGCGTGCTCGACCAGCACGTCGACGGCCGCGTCGGGGAGCCCGGCGTAGAAGTCGGCCGACCAGTAGTTGCGCGCGCCCTTCACGTTCGCCGCGTCGAGGAGCTGCTGGACCGCGACGTACGGCATGGGCTGGACGAGGTCGACGCCGGGCGGGCCGAACTCGCGCAGCGGACGCAGGACGGCCTCCCCCTCCTCGACCGGCCCGGCGTAGCACAGGATGATCCCGACGACGGGCTGCCCGCGCACGGGCTCGGGCACGAAGTCGGCCGGCGGCGCGGTGATGAACGCCAGACCGCTCCCGACCTCGTCGGGCGCGTCGAGCATGAAGTCACGCCAGAACCGGGTGACCTCGACGGCCGTCGCCGCCGGGTGGACGAGCATGCCGCCGAGGACGATCGGACCGACGGGGTGGAGTCGGAAGTGGAACGCCGTCACGATCCCGAAGTTGCCGCCACCGCCCCGCAGCCCCCAGAACAGGTCGGGGTTCTCGGTGTCGGACGCCAGCACCTTGCGGCCGTCCGCGGTGACGACCTCGGCCGCCAGGAGGTTGTCGCAGGTGAACCCGAGCTTCCGCTCGAGCCAGCCGCTCCCGCTCCCGAGCGCGAGCCCGGCGATGCCCGTGTCGGTGACGCGTCCACCCGTGACCGCGAGCCCGTGGGCCTGGGTGGCCGCGTCGAACTCACCCCAGTTGAGACCCGCCTCCGCGCGCACCGTGCGCGCCTCGGGGTCGACCGCGATGCCCTTCATCCCCCGCAGGTCGATGCAGATCCCGCCCTCGCAGACCGCGGCGCCGGTCACGCCGTGCCCGCCGCCGTACACCGAGAGGTCGGCGCCCCGCTCGCGTGCGAGCCCGACCGCGAGCACGACGTCGTCGGCGTCCGCGCAGCGGGCGATGACGGCCGGCGAGCGGTCGATCATGCCGTTGAACACGGCCCGCGCCGGGTCGTAGCCGGCGTCGCCGGGCCGGATCAGCTCACCCCGGAAACCGGGCAGGTCGAAGGTCTCGGCGACACGCGTGTCGGTCATGTGCTGCTCCCAGGTTTGCCCGTCGGATCTGCTCGAGACCGTTCGTCGACCCTCGGCCCGGCGGATCACGCAACAATCTAGGGCCATGCCCCCGGACTCCATGCCCGCGGCCGTCTACACCGGCGACGGACGGATCGAGGTCCGCGACCTGCCGGTGCCCGAGCCCGGCCCCCGCGACGTGCTCGTCGAGGTGTCGCACTGCGGGATCTGCGGCACCGACCTGCACCTGGTCCTCGGACGGATCGCCCGGCCCGGGTCGGTGCTCGGCCACGAGTGGGCGGGCACGGTCGTCGCCGCCGGCGCCGAGGCCGGCCCGTGGCGGCCCGGCGAGCGCGTCGTCGCCGATGCGACGCCCGGCTGCGGCGAGTGCCGCGCCTGCCGCCGCGGCCGCCCGTCGGTGTGCCTCCGGCGCGAGCCGCCCGACTACCTCTCGTTCCGGGGCGCCTTCTCGCGGTACGTGACCGTGGCGGGGGAACGCCTCCTGCGCGTCCCCACGTCGCTCACCACCCGCGCCGCCGCCCTGACCGAACCAACCGCCGTCGCGATGCACGCCGTCACGCTGTCGGGCGCGACGCCCGACGACCGGGTGCTGGTCACCGGCGCGGGTCCGGTCGGGCTCCTGACCCTCGCCGTGCTCCGCGCGCGCGGCGTCGAGGCCGTCACCGTCTCGGAGCCGGCGCCGCGCCGGCGGGCGCGGGCGCGCGAGATCGGCGCGGCGCGGGTGGTCGAACCCGCCGAGCTGGACCGCCCGGCCGTCGGCGTGCCCGTCGCCGATCCCTACACGATCGCGTTCGAGTGCTCCGGGCGCGCCGCTGCGGCCGAGGTCGCGCTCGACCAGCTCGACTACGCGGGAACGCTCGTGTTCGTGGGTACCGGGCACGAGCTCCCGCGCGTGAACCACAACCGGATGATCGTCCTCGAGCTCACCGCCGTCGGCGCGTACAACTATGACGCGGGCGGGTTCGCCCCCGCGCTCGAGCTGCTCGACTCGGGCGCGCTCCCGGTCGAGCTCCTCGTCGAACCCGACGACGTGACGCTCGACGGCCTGCTCGAGACGATGCACCGTCTCGCCGCGGGCGAGCTGCCCGGAAAGGTCATGGTGCGCCCGTCGGCATGACGGGCGTCCGTCGTCCGACGCGGTGCGGGCTCAGGCCAGCCGGTCGAGCGTGAAGCGGATGGCGGCCTCGAGCTCCCGGACGAGGTCGGGGTCGACGACCTTCCCGCCCTCCTCGGTCACGAGATAGAAGCTGTCGACGACCTCGTGACCCATCGTCGCGACCTTTGCGTGCCGGATGTCGAGCTGGAGGTCGGCGAAGGTCCGCGTGATCCCGTAGAGCACGCCGATACGGTCCGCGGTGCGCACCTCGACGAACGTCGCGTCCGGCGACGCGTCGTTGTCGACGATGACGCGCGTCTCGGGCGGGGCGGCCGCGCTCGGGCGGTGCAGTCGCGCGTAGCGCGCCGCCCGCTCGCCCAACCGGGCGTCGATCGCGATCGCTCCCCGCAGCGCGCGGCGCAGGTCGGCCTCGAAGCGCGCCCAGTCCGGTGGCTCGCCGAACGCCGGCTCGAACTCGAACTCGGAGATCGCCACGCCGTCGTCGGTGGTACGGGCCCGGGCCGCCCGCACGTCCTGGCCGCTCAGACCGAGCACCCCGACGACGCGGCTGAACAGACGCGGCCGGTCGGGCGCGGCCACGACGAGTGACCGGTCGCTTCCCTCGACCAGCAGGTCGCCGGCGGCCCGGGCCGCGAGGTCGCGGTCGCTCGGCGGTGGCGGGGGCCGCACGGGGCGTTGCTCGCCACCGAGCGCGGCCCGGACGCGCGTCACGAGCGTCTCCACGAGGCTCGCCTTCCAGGGCGTCCAGGCGGTGTCGCCGGTCGCCTGCGAGTCGGCCTCGGTCAGTGCGGCCAGCAGTTCGAGGACCTCGACGGTCCCGACGGCGGAGGCGACAGCTTCGATGGTCGCGGGGTCGTCGAGGTCGCGCGACGTCGCGATGGAGGGAAGGAGGAGGTGCAGGCGCACGAGGACGGCGAGCGTCTCCACGTCGGCGGCGACGAAGCCCATCCGGGTCGCGATCGTGCGCACGAGCTCCTCGCCGACGGCCACGTGGTCCCCCGGGCTGCCCTTGCCGAGGTCGTGCAGCCAGGCGGCGACGAGGAGGAGGTCCGGGCGCGCCACCCGGCGCGAGAGCCGGGCCGCCCGCGCCGCGCACTCGACGAGATGCCGGTCGATCGTGAACCTGTGGAACGCGTTGCGCTGGGGCCGGTTCCGCACCGTCCGCCACTCGGGGAGGATCCGGGTGACGAGGTTGTACTGGTCGAGTGTCTCGAAGACCTCGATCGACGCGTCACCGGCATCGAGCAGCGCGACGAGCGCGCCGCGCTGCTCGTCGGTCCACGGGCCGTCGAGCGGGGGCGCTTCGTCGCCGAGGCGCGCGAGGGTGGCGCGGGCGATCGGGAACCCGTCGTACGCCGCGTGCGCGGCGACGGCCAGGACGACGCCGGGATCCGCGGCCGGGACCACTTCGGCGTTGACGGCGATCTCGCCGTCCCGGAGGACGATGCCGCGACCGAGCACGACGTCCGAGCCGCTCGCCGTCCGCCGTCCGGGCCCGGCGAGCGTCGACCGGACCGCACGCAGCGCGTCGCCGAGATGCCAGCTCACCGTGCGCGCCGCGGCCGCGACGTGCCGCACGAGGTCGTCGGCCGACCCGGAACCGAGGAGCGCCGCGACCGCGTCCTGGGACTCGAGCAGCAGACGGTCGTCGCCGCGCCCGTGGACGCGCTGCAAGCCGACGCGCACGTCGAGCAAGGACGCGAGCGCGTCCGCGAACGCCGGCCCGAGCGCGACCGCGGGGGACGCCGTCGCGAGCGCCCGGACGACCGTCGCGTCCCGCAGGCCGCCGGCGCCCTCCTTCACGTCCGGCTCGAGCACGAACGCGACCGGCCCGTACCGGCCGTGGCGGGACTCGACCGCGGCCTCGACCGCGGGGAGCCAGCGTTTCAGGTGCCGGGTCCACTGCGAGCGGGCCTGGTCGGCGAGGCGCGCCGCGAGTTGCTCGTCACCGGCCACGAAGCGGGCGTCGAGCAGGCCCAGCGCGGCCCGGAGGTCACGGTCGGCGACGTCGAGCGCCTCGCGCAGGGTGCGGACGCTGTGGTCGAGCCGGAACCCGGCGTCCCACACGGGGTACCACAGCCCGTCGGCGACGCCGGCGATGTCCGGGCGGCGGTCGTGCACGAGCAGCACGTCGAGGTCGCTCCACGGCGCGAGCTCGCGCCGGCCGTAGCCCCCGACGGCCACCACCGCGAACCGGTCGTCGTCGGGAGTGAGCGACACGAGCCAGTCGTCGATGAGCGCGGCGTAGGCCCGACCGAACTCGGCGCCCCGAACGGTGTGGTCGCCGACCAGGGCCTCGCGCCGGACGGCGATCGCGACGGCCGTCTCGGACGGCCCCGCGTGCGGCCGGCCCGCTCCGGCCCCGCTCACGTCAGCGCCTTCCGCAGCCGGGTGAGTGCGGCGTCGACGAGGGTGTCGGTCTCGGGCAGGACCTGATCGGGGCTCTGGATCGTGAACGCGCTCACGCTGCGGCCGATGCGGACGGCGATCACGACCACGTAGAGCTGCGCCGGCTGCGGCCGCTGCGGAACCGTCGCGACGATGCCGTAGCCGACCACGTCGTCGATCAGTCCGTTCTGCATCGCGCTCGAGAGGTCGAGCCGCTCGATGTCGACGGTCGCGCCCGACACCTTGCGGAGGGCGCGTTGGGTCCCCTTCCGGAAGCACGTCCCGGCGCTCGCGTCCTCGAAGGGCGCGAGGAAGGAGACCGCGCCCGTCTCCTTCGGGAAGACGAAGACGCTGTTCTGCGCGTACGTGGTGCCGCCGCGCGAGAAGTCGGGCGACTGGGCGCGGTACCGCTTCCCGCTCGCCCGGGCCCGCTCGGTGTCCTTGCACTCGGCGATGCCCGACGGCTTGGCGTCGTGGTGCGGCCGCTGCTTCCAGGCCGACGAGAAGTCGGAGCGGCGCAGCAGGCCCTGGCGCGCGATCTCGGCGTCGGTCGGGTGCGCTACCGCCCGCGCCGCGCCCGCGGCCGGGAGGACCGCGAGGCTCGCCGCGAGCGCCACGAGCGCGACGCTGCCGATGAGGACGGGCCGGCGGGTCATCGACGCGAATGGTCGCACGGACACGCCGGCCGGTCCGCATTCATGGGCTTCTCATGTCGGGGCGGCGACGATCCGATCATGACGTTGGTGTCCGAGACCACCCCCAGCCCCCCGGGCCCGACCGGCCGGCTGTCCACGCTGGCCCGCGAGGTCGAGACGCTCGCCCGGACGGACGCGGCGGGGGCGCGGGAGCGGCTGCTCGAGCTCCGGGCCCTCCTCGAGGGCCTGGTGCCGTTGCCGGCCACCGACGCAGCCGGGCTCGTCCGCATCCTCGACCAGCTCGACGCCGACCTCCGCACCGGCCGGGTGCGCTCCATCACGGGGCTGGGCCGGCGGGTCCGCCAGCTCGAGGCGCGGGCCGCCCGCGAGGCCGACGGCGCGCGCCTCCCGCTCTAGACGACCCGCCGGTACTGCGCGACGGCGATCGGCGCGCAGACGGCGACGATGCCCACCATCCACGCGAGCGCGCCGAGCACGTCGCTCTGCGTCGCGCCGCCCGCCGTCAGGTCGCGCACCGCGTCCACGACGACGGACACCGGCTGGTGGTTGGCGAACGCCTGGAGCCACCCGGGCATGGTCGTGACGGGCACGAACGCGGACGACGCGAACACGAGCGGTGCCAGGATCGGGAACGACGCCGCCTGCGCGGTCTCGCTGTCGCGCGTGACGAGCCCGATGATCGCGAACATCCACGACAGCGTGTAGGCGAACAGCAGGACGACGCCGATTCCGGCCGCGACGGCGAGCGCGTTTGTCTGCGGCCGCCAGTCGACCAGGTAGCCGACGATGGCCATCAGGATCACGACGAACAGGTTGCGGACCAGGTCGGCGAGCGTCCGGCCGACGAGCACGGCCGAGCGCGCCATCGGCAGCGACCGGAAGCGGTCGACCAGGCCCTTCTGCAGATCCTCGGCCAGGCCGACGCCGGTCGTCAGCGAGCCGAACACGATCGTCTGCACGAACACGCCGGGCATGAGGTAGTTGATGTACGACCCGTACTGACCGGACACGCCGCGGATCGCGCCGCCGAACACGTAGCGGAACATGAGCACGAAGATGACCGGCTGGATCGTGGCGAAGACGAGCAACTGAGGGTTGCGCCGGATGTTCAGCAGGTTGCGCCACGCGATCGTCAGCGCGTCGGCGACCGGGTGGGACCGGGCCCGGGTGCGTGCGGGCCCGGCGGCGACGGTGTCCGCGGTGGTGGTCGTCATCCTCGGCTCCCGTTGCGATCGCGCCGGCGCGACCGGCTGGCGCGCCGTGGGGCCGGGTCGCCGTCCTCGCCGTCGCCGTCCTCGGCGGAGTGCCCGGTCAGCGTGAGGAAGACGTCGTCGAGCGTCGGCTCGCGCAACGCCATCGCCACCGGTTGCAGGCGCTCGGCCTCGAGCGTCCGAACGACCTCGAGCATGGCGGCGGCGCCGTCGGCGACGCTCAACCGAAGGTGCTGGCCCTCGACGCCGACCGAGCCGAGCGACTCGAGGCGGGTGCCGGCGCGCGCGGCCTCGTCGTGGGCGGCGAAGTCGACCTCGATGACGGTCGCGCCGAGCCGGCCCTTGAGCTCCGACGCCGTCCCCTCCGCGATGACGGTGCCGTGGTCGATGACCACGATGTTGTCCGCGAGCCGGTCGGCCTCCTCGAGGTACTGCGTGGTGAGCAGCACGGTCGTGCCGCGGCCGACGAGCTCCTCGATCACGGCCCAGAGCTCGGTGCGGCTGCGCGGGTCGAGGCCCGTCGTCGGCTCGTCGAGGAACAGCACCTCGGGCTCGTGCACGAGCGCGGCCGCGAGGTCGAGTCGCCGGCGCATGCCACCCGAGTACGTCCGCACGAGACGGTCGGCTGCGTCCGCGAGCTCGAAGCGCGCGAGCAGGTCGGTGGAGCGCTCGGCGACGACGGCGGGGTCGAGATGCGTGAGGCGCCCCACGAGACGGAGGTTCTCGCGACCGGTCAGGTTCTCGTCGACGGCGGCGTTCTGGCCCGCGAGACCGATCGACGCCCGCACGAGCTCCGGGTCGTCGGTCACGTCGACGCCGAGCACCGAGGCACGGCCGCCGTCGGGGCGCAACAGCGTCGTGAGGATGCGGACCGCGGTCGTCTTCCCCGCGCCGTTGGGTCCGAGGAGGCCCAGCACGCTGCCGGTCGGGACCTGGAGCGAGACGCCGCGCAGCGCCTCGACGGCGCCGTAGCGCTTGACCAGGTCCTCGACGAGGATCGCGGGCGCCGGCATCGACCCCCAATCTACGGAGCCGGGACGTGCCCCTCGAACCCGTTTCCGGACCGGGCCGGCGACGCCCAGATCTCGCCCTCGAGGCCGGCGGCGCGCTCCCGGGGCGGGGCGGGCCGGCCCGGGGTGCGGGCGAGCAGCAGGGCGGCGGCGACGGCGTCGAACGCGTCCCGGTGCTCGACCACCGCCGGGAAGCGCCGGCTGGTGCCGGGGCACCGCGCCTCGACGACCCGCCGGCGCCCCTCCGGCGTGACGGCCGCGGCCAGGTCGGGGCGCCCCACGGCGAGGGCGGGATAGACCTCGGCGACCGTCCACACACCGCAGGGGTCGAACGGCCAGACCGCGAAGCCGGCGTCGCGGAGGCGGGTGAGGAGCGGCATGCCCCGCAGCGAGCCGGGCCCGACCGTACCCGGCCCGGCCAGCTGGAAGATCGACTTGGGGTGGACGCGGGCGGCCGCCGCGACCCGCCGTTCCGTCGCCCGGAAGAGCTCGACCCCGGCCGGGCGGCGCCTCCCCCGCAGGCCGAAGAACGGCGGCGGGCAGTCGCGCAGCCACGACCCGCCCCGGGCGGCGGCGAGCTCCCAGACCTCGGGGCCGCTGCGCGCGCCGTGCTCGCGCGCGAACCAGGCCGGGAACCCGAACGAGAAGTCGAGGCCGGCGAGCGTCGGCACCGGTCGCGCCGTCCGGCCCGAGCCGCGTGCCAGCTCCGCGAGGTGCTCGACCGTCTCCTCACGCGTGCGGCCCGCCGACACCTCGACGACCTCGCCGTCCTCGACCGCGGCGACCCAGATGCACCGCCGCTGCACCGCGGGGTCGACGGCGCCGGACCAGTCGACGCCGACGGTCCGGACCGTCACGCATGCAGCGTACGCCGGTGGATCCAATAACCTCGTGCGCCGATGGCGGGGTGGAACTTCGCGGCCGTCTGGGCCCGGCTGGCCCGGGAGGTCCCCGAACGCGAGGCGTTGATCTGCGGCGAACGGGTGGTCACCTGGGCCGCGTTCGACGACCGGGCGGCGAGGCTGGCCTCGTGCCTGTACGAACGCGGCGCGCGCCCCGGCGGCGCCGTCGCGATCGACATGACGAACCGACCCGAGTACCTCGAGACGTTCTTCGCCGCGCTGAAGCTCGGGTGCGCGCCCGTCAACGTCAACTACCGGTACCTCGTCGACGAGACGCGCTACGTCCTCTCCGACTCGCACGCGTCCGCCGTCGTCCACGCACCGGAGCTCGGCGACGTCGTGCGCGAGGCGGCCGGGGCCACCGGCGTCGCCGCCGTGCTCGAGACCGGCGGTCCCTACGAGGCGGCGCTGGCCGCGTCGGCTCCTCACGGGGAATGGGCCGCCCGCGAGCCCGACGGCGACGACCTCGTCCTCCTCTACACGGGCGGGACGACCGGGCTGCCGAAGGGCGTCATGTGGCGCAACGACGACCTCTACGTGGCGCTGTGGCACATGTCGCGCCCCGGCACCGAACCGCCCGACCCCGTCGAGGCGGTCCGGGCCGGGAAGCGGGCCGGGACCATCCTCCCGGGCAGCCCACTGATGCACGGCACCGCGCTCTGGGGCGCGCTCTCGACGCTGGCCGGCGGCGGGACCGTGGTGCTCATCGACCGGCCCGGCCTCGACGCCGAGCTGGTGTGGGACGAGGTCGAGCGCACCGACGTCGAGCTGCTGTCGATCGTCGGCGACGTGTTCGCCCGCCCGCTCCTCGCCGCCCTCGACGAGCACCCCGACCGGTGGCGGTTCCGGCGCCTGCGGGCGATCCTCTCGTCGGGCGTCACCTGGAGTCCCGAGGTCAAGGCCGGGCTGCTGCGCCACCTGCCGGAGGTCACGCTCCTCGACTCGCTCGGAGCTTCGGAGGGGTTGATGACGCGCACCGCGTCGACCGCGGGCGACGACATCCGGCCCGCCCGCTTCGCGGTGAACGAGCGCGTGAAGGTCCTCGACGAGGTCACGGGCCGCCCGGTCGCGCCGGGCAGCGGGGAGGTCGGCATGATCGCCGTGACCGGCCGCATCCCGATCGGCTACCTCAACGATCCCGAGAAGTCCGCGGCGACGTTCCGGACCTTCGACGGCGTCCGCTACTCGATCCCGGGCGACTACGGCAGCGTCGACGCCGACGGGACGATCCGGCTGCTCGGCCGCGGCTCGGCGTGCATCAACACCGGCGGCGAGAAGGTGTACCCCGAGGAGGTCGAGCTCGTGCTCCGCGAGCACGGCGGGGTCGCGGACTGCGTCGTCGTCGGCGTACCGGACGAGCGCTTCGGCGAACGCGTCGTCGCCCTCGTCGAGGCACAGGCGGGTGCGGACCTCGACGAGACGGAGCTCGACGCCTGGTGCCGCGAACGGCTCGCCGGGTACAAGAAGCCGCGCCGGTTCCTGCTCGTCGACTCGCTGCGACGTTCCGCCGCGGGCAAGGCCGACTAC
>Ga0070741_10007723_pt1 | contig 22053 bp, 19 predicted proteins | sample Coa_R1_4_FD_66440 | JGI IMG/M metagenome (GOLD analysis project Ga0070741, IMG submission 66440) | Surface soil microbial communities from Centralia Pennsylvania, which are recovering from an underground coalmine fire - Coalmine... | ecosystem: Environmental > Terrestrial > Soil > Unclassified ... | reverse complement strand
GGGAAAGATGCTTCCTGGTATTTATCCTGGCAAAGCAATTCTTGGACCGGGGAGGGTCGAAGCTTCGCACTAATGGCCGTGACTAGTTTTGCCGCTAAGCAGATCGATCATATGCTGCAACAGCCCAGAAACAGCCTGGAGAGATTCAACGGCTCCAGCAGGACTGCCGGGCAGGTTAATGATAACGGTGCGACCTCTCACCCCGCAGATCCCCCGACTTAAAACCGCAAACGGAGTATTCTTCAGACCTTCGCGCCGCATCTGCTCAGACACTCCCTCAAGCAGCCGGTCGCAGACGTTCCTTGTAGCTTCCGGGGTTACATCGCGAGGAGCGATGCCCGTTCCGCCCGTCGTAACGACTAATCGGACCTCGCGCGCAAGGCGGATCAGAAGGTTCTGAATCTGGATCTGGTCGTCAGGAACAACTTCTCGACTCAAGACCGAAAATTGCTGCTTTTCGAGGATCTGGGCGACTTCCGGGCCAGACTTGTCTTCGCGTTCTCCACGGGAGCACGAGTCACTCACGGTGACCACGGCGGCTGTGTGATACACGGCGTCAGCCATCGAGCAGTACATCGTCCTCTTCGTCTTGTTTGCGAGCAGCCGTCGAAGGCGCTGCGACCGGCGCAGTCTGTGACTCAGGCGGAGCCGCAGGTTCAGGCTCGCCGCCTTCGCGATTGGACTCGTCTAGAAGACGCAGACCTTCCATGAGAAGGCCCTGCGTATTCAACTGCGTTGTTTCTTTGTCCGTCTTTCCCTCGAAGTCGAGCTGGAAGTTGCCGCCTGTCCACCGCAAAACCTTGAATACCGCTTCATCACCGACCAGCGAGCCATAGGTCGCATGTTTCACCTGACCTTCGGCGAAGAACACTTCGCACTTTTCGCCTTCGTTTGTGAGCGACAGCTGGCAACTCTTGCGGCCCATCTCGAGCGACTGCATGAGATCAATCACATTCATTTGCGAAAGATTCCCGCGAACGACGCCATCCGAAGGGGCCGTCTTTGCCATCTTCTCGAGCGCAATACGGTCAATGGTGCGCTTTACGCGGCGAGTTGCTTCCTTCAGGAAAAATGGTTTCTCAAGGTAATCGTCGGCGGCGTCTTGCGGAGAAAGCCGCTCGGAGATATCGGCTTTGCTGGCCATCAAAACGGTTGAAAAATTCGCAGTTGCCGGGCGGCTTTTGAGCTTCTCGACTAGTTGACGGCCATCCATGCCAGGCATTCGATAGTCACAAACGAGAAGATCGGGCGCATCGTCCACAGCCCTCAGCAGCGCGTCCGCCGCATCGCTAGCCGTAGTCACTCTGGCGAGAGAAGACAACGCCTGCTGCAGCATCGCAAGAACCATCGGATTGTCATCGACCAACAGCAGTTTGACGTTTTCAGCCATGCCTTCGTTGAACGGTTATCTTCGACGCCGGTATTCGCCGCTCTTGCCTCCGCTTTTGCTTTCAAGGACGATTTCGCGGATTTCAATCCCTTTGTCGGCCGCTTTCAACATGTCGTAGATGGTCAGTGCCGCCACGCTAACGGCGGTCAGCGCCTCCATCTCCACGCCAGTTTCGGCCAGAGTTACAACTTTCGACGTGATCGCGAGGCCATTTTCGCACACGCGCACAGCCACATCAACGTGTGACAGCGGTAACGGATGGCACATGGGAATCAGCTCGGATGTACGCTTTGCTGCCATGATGCCCGCAATACGCGCGACTTCGAGCGGATCACCCTTCGAGTTCGATGCAAGGGTACGCAAAACTTCCGGTTTGATTGCGACAAACCCGCTCGCCTTGGCCTCACGCTTCGTTGCCACCTTAGCAGACACATCCACCATGCGAGCTTGGCCCGATTCGTCGTAGTGAGAAAATTTCTTTGGCATTTGAAAATTGAGGCCTTACGGAATATCTTACATGGCGCTATCGAAGGATGATCGAGACAAGCTCACCTTCAAGAATGCGGTCCCGGTTGGGTGGAATCACGAGGTAGCAGTTGGCGCGAGCGGTTGCCGCAATGTCGCCGGAACCTTGCCATGGAACAAGTTCAACTCGTGAATTCTCGAATTCTCCGGAGAGAATGGCCGGGAGGAACCTCGTCAGGCCTGGCTTGATCTTAATTTCTTGCTTCAATATTGCTTGTACATAAAATAGCTTGCGCGGAATCATTCCGGCGAGAGATTCGACCATGGGCCGCGCGAACAGCTCGAACGTCACCATCGTCGAAACCGGATTGCCAGGTAGACCAAAGAAATAACTAAACTGTGGTTCGGACGCGGGCTTGGGCGCTCCACATCTACCGAACACAATCGGGCGACCGGGCTGAATCTGAGCACCAGTGAAGAAGAACTCGGCTTTCAACTCTGACAAAACTTGTTCGACCAAATCGTAGCGTCCCATCGAAACGCCACCAGTCATCAGCAGCAGGTCCGCTTGGAGGCCTTGCTCAATTAGGCGCCTTAGATGGTTGGGCTCGTCTGGAGCGATTGGCAGGCGAAGGGGATCGCCCCCCGCCTGCTGAATCTGGGCTGCAAGTGAATAGCTGTTTGAATTTCGGATTTCCGTGGGACCGGGGGTTCGATCGATGTCTACGACTTCGTCCCCCGTACTCAGGATGGCGACTCGTGGGCGCCTGAAAACGAGTAGTTGCGATTTCCCCACGGATGCCGCCAAACCTGTGGCGGCGTCGTTCAGACAGCGTCCTACATCGACCAAAACGGTGCCTTGGCGCGCCTCGGCGCCGCGCGAGACTATATTGTCTCTAGGATCTACCGTCCTCAAGACTTGGACTCTATCGCCCTGTTCCTTGCAGTACTCGACCATAACGACCGCATCGGCACCATTGGGAACTGGAGCCCCTGTCATGATCCCAACGGTTTGCCCACTCTGGATCTGAGTGGGGATGCTGGTGGACTTATCGCCGGCCTTGATCTCACCGATCAAGTCGAGTTGTGTGGGAACTTTCGCCAAATCTTCTGAACGGACGGCATACCCGTCGCGAGTGGAGCGCGGAAAAGGTGGAAAGTCCCGGTCAGCATAGATTGGCTCGGCGAGTACGCGCCCAATGCCCGAGAGCAGGTCCACCGATTCCGTTCCGCCTGGCCGTACGAAAGCAGAATGCTGCTCGACGGTCCGGCGAGCATCTGTAAAGCTCAGAATCGAAGGCTGAGGAGCGTCGTGCATGCAAGGATGATAGTGGAAGTCGCGAACGAGCGAATCTGCCTTCCGGTCGGGAAGAAGGAAAATCCAAGATCCGGCGTCAGTCTTATCTTGCCAGTTCCTGACCCAATGCCGCGGGATTCGTGGCAAAAGAAAGGCCAATTTCTAGATCAACGATGCGATCATGGACAAGCTTTGCGATCTCCGCATCGAAGTGCTGCATGCCGTCAACACCTCCGGCTTTCATTGCATCAAGAAGACTGTTGTTCTCGTGCTCGCCTTTTTCGATGCATTCGCGAGTCCGCCCATTGGCTTTTAGAATCTCAAATGCAGCTACGCGCCCGTTGCGGTCGGTCCTGGGCATGAGCCTTTGACAGATTATGTATCGGAATGACTTGGCGAATCGATCCCGAACTGATTCCTGTTCCGCGGGAGAAAACGAGCTCACAATGCGTTCCACCGTCTTAGCTGCATCCATAGTATTCAGGCTGGAGAAGACGAGATGCCCGGTCTCTGCAGCTTCGAGCACGATCTCTATAGTTTCCCGGTCTCGCATTTCCCCGACCATAATGACCTTGGGTGCCTGCCGCATTGCGGAGCGAAGAGCGTGCGCGAAACTTGGCGTGTCGCTATGCAGCTCGCGCTGATGGATGGTCGAGCACTTGTGATTGTGCAGGAACTCGATCGGGTCCTCAATCGTGATGACGTGGTAATACTTTTCGCGATTGATGGCGTCGAGCAGAACTGCCAAGGTAGAAGACTTGCCGGATCCTGCCGATCCAGTCACAAGGACAATTCCATCTCTGAGCTTGGTTACTTCTGACAGCTGCGATGGAAGGCGCAAAGAGGCAAAATCGGGGATGCTGGTGGGGATCACGCGCATCACCACCGCACAACTTCCGCGCTGAATGAAAACGTTGACGCGAAAACGAGCCAGTCCAGGCAAACCGTACGAGATGTCGCATGCTCCATGTTCTCGTAGTGTTGTGATGGCTTGCTTGTTGTCGCCAATCAGATCAGCGGCAATGCGGCGGGTGTCGTCAGCCGAAAGCACCGTCAGCCCAGGTACTTGTACCGGGATCATTTGGCCGTATACCTGGACTTGTGGTGGCCGGCCCGGAGAAAAAATCAGGTCGCTGATCTTATCGGCGGCGCGCAACATAGCGCCCAGTAACGCGGGCGTTGCTACCTGCCCGGTATCGGATAAATTCTCGATTACAACTGAAATCGGAGCAATTGTCGGTGCTGCCATTCTTCCTCACTCCAGGAATTGCACGCACCACAGCATGGGAGAATCGATAACTCAACTGTAACGCTCGGCGGTTGCTTGGCGAAGGTCACGAAGTGCATAGTCCTTGGTAACCGAGCCCCGAAGCAATAAAAAGGGCGGCTTCGCAGCCGCCTTAATCCTTAAGTCACTGAAAGTAAAAAGTTTGGATGTTTACTTCTTTGCCTTCTTTTTGGTTCCATAGGTCGTTTCCACGCTAGAACCGATGCTGGCGAGCAGTTCCTTGGCGCTCTGAGCATTCGGACCGTTCGGGGCAACCTCCAGATATTTCTGGAATGCCTCGGCCGTTCCTGGAGGAGCGATGGTTTTGTCCCCCTGCAAGGTCGCCTTCCCGAGAAGGTTTACACCTTTCTGGTAATACGCCTCGGCGCGGGTGGGATCGGCAGCGATGCACTTATCGAAAGCAGCATTTGCATCGTCAACCCTGCCAGCATTCGTGTATACCGCACCGATGTTGAAGTAAGCGCTCGCGGCTGAGGTCGGATCGGCCTTCGCAGCCATCTCATAACTTTTTACCGCGTCGTCAATTTTCTTATCTTTGGCATAAGCATCTGCTAGGTTGATATAGAACCCTGCCAATTTCTGATTCGCCTTTGCTGCGTCCTTTTCCTTGCCGTTCTGGATGGAGCTCTGCAAAAGATCGATCGCCTTGCTATACGACTGGACCGCTGAATCGTAACGCTTCTGTTTTTCCGCAGGGTCCGTTTGGGTCGGAGCTGAAAGGCGGTAAGCGTCACCTAGCCGATACCAAAGTACGTCTCGGCTGGGATCAATCTGGTTGGCCTCAGTCAAGTTCGTAATCGCTGTGTCGTAATCTTTGGCTTGGATCGCCGTGTTGGCCGCATCCAGCTTCGACTGCAAACTCTTGACCGTGCTGACTTCTTTCTGCTGCTTGGCCTGTTGCTCCTGCCTTGCCTTCACTTCCTCGGCGGAAAGACCTTCGCCCTTCGCTTGACGTTCCGCCTCTTTTTGAAGGTCTAAATCTAGATTATTTTCATCGAGTTGAACCTGGTACCCGTTGATGTGATACAGCTCTTTCGCTGCTTTCTGATCATCAGGAGATCGGAACAGAACGACCTTGTACTTGCCCGGTGTAACGCCTAATGAGAAGTACTCTCCCCTGTTATTCGTCTTTAGGTTGTATTTCTGGCCGTTGTCCAGGTTGTCGTACTCAACGACACCCCCGGCGATGGGCTTGCCATCTGCGTCTTTGCACACCCCTTTTACCGTACCCGCTGCCTGCGCGAAGAGCATGGACGAGCAGAGTCCAGAGAGCAGAATCAAAGTCCCAATAATTGCCAAGCGCTTTCTCATAGTTTGCCTCCCGGCAATAAACTGCGTTTGAATAGAATCAGGTGCGTCCGAGGATAAACTTCGCGCCTCATGTAGCGCACCAGTGAAACTAAATTCATCTTGCCACGTACGGGATAGGGTCCTGCGCTCCGGCGGAATAAAAGGCACGCAGACGCAAAACGCAGCTGTCGCATACCCCGCAGGCCTGGTCCTCGCGGCTGTAACAAGACCAAGTTAAATCCAAGGGTGCACCGAGTTCAAGGCCAAGACGCACAATCTCAGCTTTCTTCATGGCGATAAGCGGAGTCACGATTTCGATGCTGCCGTCCTTGGTGCCCGCTTTGACAACTGTATTGAACGCCTCGTAATAGGCTGGGCGGCAATCGGGATATCCGGAGCTATCGGGTTCCACCGCCCCGATGTACACCTTGCACGCCTCGAGCACTTCCGCCCAACTCACGGCGACCGCAAGAAAATGAGCATTCCGGAAAGGCACATAGGTAACGGGGATTGCTCGACCAACCTCTTCGTACTCGGGAACCTCAATTGATTCGTCGGTCAAGGCTGACCCGCCAATCTGACGAAGGGCTTCGTTACGAACCATTAGCCGATCATGAATTTTTAGACGCTGACATATGGCGAGGAACGACTGTCGCTCGCGCTCTTCTGTTCTTTGGCCGTAGCTTATGTGTACCGCGGCAGCGTCATAATCCCGCGCAGCTAGGGTTGCGCAGACGCAAGAATCCATGCCACCACTCAACAGCACTACCGCACGGGGCTTGCTCGACCTGATGACCACCTGAGTTTCTTAGACTCCCTTCAGGGCAGGGTCCCAAATAAATTTATGCAACTGCAGCCCCAATCGTGCGGGCACATTGTCCGCGAGGATCCATTCTGCCAATTCCTGCGGATCGAGCAGGCAGTGCGAGCTATCGCGTGTACCGGTCGCATCCTGACGGAATGCCGGCGAAAACAGAACAGCATTCACGCGCCCCGCGAGTCTGTGATGCTGAACAAAGTCTCTCGCAAATTCGTAATCCAGGCGGCTGCTCAACACAAACTTGACCTCATCCTGACCAGCCAACGCGTCCAAATTCTCAGACAGGAAAGTATCTCCTTCTCCGGAATCCGGACACTTCACGTCCACGATCTTTACCACCTGGGCGGGAACACGCTCCAACGGCCGCTCTCCGCTGGTTTCGAGCAGGACTTGGTATCCGTTATCAATCAACGCTTGCATGAGTGGAACGACTTCCCTCTCTTGCAGCAGAGGCTCACCCCCGGTGACTTCAACCAGTCCCCCGCCCGGACTGAGTCGCGCTACTTCACCCATCACATCAGCCATCGACATTTTCCGCCCACCTTGGAAGGTGTACTCGCTATCGCACCAGATACAGCGCAGATTGCATCCGGTTAGGCGAACAAAAACGCATGGAAGTCCAGCGTAGGAAGATTCTCCTTGCAGCGATTTGTAGATTTCGGTGATTTGCATCGAATAGGCCAAAAATGCGGGGCTACTTTCGTTCCGCGTGCCGAAATTACTCAGAATATCTGGCAGTCGTAGTGTCCGTCTCAAACACCGTTACGTCTTTCACGCGGACCCGGCCATCTGTGACTTTCTGAAGACGCGTATTTGATTGATCGTAGAAATATTTCGCAAGGTTCTCGGCCGAAGGATTCACGGTTGTGAACGGATCAATATCGTTGATCATCTGATGATCGAGCCGCTCAATCACATGCTTCATGACCTCGCGCAGGTCTTTGAAATCGAGCAGCAAGCCAGCTTTATCCAGTTCCAGTCCAGCAAGAGTCACGCGGATCTTGTAATTATGCCCGTGCGGATTCTCGCACTTGCCTTTATAGTTGCGCAGGTAGTGACCCGCAGCAAACGAATCTTCGACAGTAACCTCGAACATGATCCTCCCGAGCCTTAATGCGGCCTCGCGATGGTTTCCGCAACCTAATATTGTACCGCGACATGCCGCCTTACTTGACCCATGGACCGCTGCGCATTTAGTTTGGCCGTTTGGCTACAGCCTTTTGGGGAATGCCATGTATCGTCAACTTTCTGCATTGGTCGTAAGTATCGGTGTCTTTTGGCTGCTCGTTCCCGGGGACACTTCAGCGCAGGGCAAATCAGAGACACCCGAGTTCGACGTCAAAGCACACTACACAAAGTACGAATATCGCATTCCGATGCGGGACGGCGTTCACTTGTTCACGTCCATCTACGTTCCGAAAGAAAGCTTGCGGCCATATCCGTTTCTCATCAATCGAACTCCCTATAGCGTTGGCCCGTACGGCGAGGATCAATATCGCACCCAACTCGGTCCGTCGTCGGATTTCGACAAGGCAGGATATATTTTCGTGTTTCAGGATGTCCGTGGACGGTACATGTCTGAGGGTCAGTTCATCGAAATGCGACCCCACATCGACAACAAGAAATCGAAGACGGATGTCGACGACTCCAGCGATCTCTACGACACAATCGATTGGCTACTCAAGAACGTGCCGAACAATAATGGCAATGCAGGAATATGGGGAATCTCCTATCCGGGCTTTTATACGTCGGCGAGCATGATCGATACTCACCCCGCACTGAAAGCCGCATCGCCGCAAGCGCCGATGACCAACCTATTTATGGGAGATGACGCATACCATGGCGGAGCGTTTATGCTGGCTGCCAACTTTGGGTTTTATGCCTTCTTCAAGCCCCAGGCCAATCCGCAACTCCCCGTCAAATCTGTCCCGTTCGATTTCGGCACCAATGACGGATATGAGTTCTATCTAAAAGCAGGCCCTATCGGGAACCTTTCAAAAATGCTCGATGGTGAAAGCGCCCTATTTGACGATCAATTGCAACACGATACCTTCGACGATTACTGGAAGGCTCGCGACCTGGCTCCGCACATGAAGAAAATTCATTGCGCGGTCCTCACGGTTGGCGGATGGTTCGATGCGGAAGACCTGCAGGGTCCATTCTCTACTTTCCACGCCGTAGACAAGAACAATCCCGATATTTTCAACGCTCTGGTAGTTGGCCCTTGGGTCCACGGAGGATGGTACCGTTACGATGGCGAGCACTTGGGGCGTGTTGATTTCGCTTCAAACACGGGCGATTTCTATCGAAAAAACATCCTCTTCCCGTTTTTCGAACATTATCTGAAAGGAACGGGCGAAGCGAAACTCCCCAAGGCCTACGTTTTCGAAACGGGCACCAATGTGTGGCGGCGATATTCGGCCTGGCCTCCGAAGGAAGCACAGGGTCGAACACTCTATTTGCATGCCAATGGATCGCTCTCCTTTGACGCTTCGGCTTCCGAGTCATCCGAATTTGACGAATATGTCAGCGACCCCTCCAAACCGGTGCCGTTTGTGAACTACACAAATTTAGACGTACCGCAGGAATACATGGTCTCAGATCAGCGGTTCGCAGACAGTCGTACCGATGTGCTGACTTATTCAACCCCAGTGTTGCAGGAGGACATCACAATCGTGGGCCCTCTATTACCCAAGCTATTCGTGTCAACGAGCGCAACGGACTCAGACTGGGACGTCAAGCTGATCGATGTCTATCCGAGCGACTATGCAGAAAGCAAAGCTGAAGGACAGAACAGCGAGGATCACAGCCAAAAACGCACTGATGTCGGGCCCCCCAAGTTCGACATGGGTGGATACCAGCTGTTGGTCCGCGGCGAGCCTTTCCGTGGGAAGTTCCGCCAAAGTTTCGAGAAGCCCGAACCGTTTACGCCGGGGAAAGTCGAACAAGTCGGCTTCGCGATGCAAGACGTGAATCACACTTTCCGGAAAGGCCATCGCATTATGGTGCAGATCCAGAGTTCATGGTTCCCGCTCACGGATCGGAATCCGCAGACATTCGTTAATATTCCGGACGCCAAGCTCTCGGATTTCGTTGAGGCGACGGAACGGGTTTACCACACCAGCTCGCATCCTTCTGGAATTGGGGTGCAGGTACTGGAAAACCCGGGAGCGGCGGAAGAACACAAATAGCCGCGTAATTCAGGCGTCGACGCCAAAAAACTGTTCGACGACCTTGATATCGGTTGTTCGGCGGTAATTCGGCAAGCTGTCGATGAACATGCGTCCGTATTGTTTTTTCAGGATTCGGTTATCCAGCAAGACGAGAAGTCCGCGATCATGAAGCGACCGGATTAGCCGTCCGAAACCCTGTTTCAATGTGATGACTGCGGATGGGACCTGATACTGGAAGAATGCATTGCCGCCATCCGCGTCAATTGCCTTCACTCTCGCGGCAATGACTGGATCGCTGGGGACCGCAAATGGAAGGCGGTCGATGATCACACAGCTGAGCTGCTCCCCTTGCACATCCACGCCTTGCCAGAACGAAGAAGTCGCGAATAAGACTGCATTCGGCGTCAGGCGAAACTCCTCAAGCAGGGCACTTTTCGGAGCATCTCCCTGGCGAAGCAGCGGAAATTCGATCTCTCCTAAGAGCCGCTGATAGATGTCATTCATCTGTGCATAACTAGTGAACAGAACAAAGGCACGTCCCCGGGTAATTTCCAATAATTCTCGGATACGCTGGGCTGCCTTGCCCAGAAATTGGGCAGTACGGGGATCTGGCAAATCCGGCGGGACATACATAACCGCTTGGCTCTGATAATCGAAATGGGAGGGCAAGACCAATTCACGGGCATGCTCGAACCCAAGGCGTCGGCGGATGTAGTCGAAATTACCGCCTACTGCTAGCGTCGCTGAGGTCAAAACCGAAGACTCCAGCTTGGACCACAAACATTCACGTAAGATCGGACCGACATCGATTGGAGTCGCTTGAAGGAAAACGTGCTGGCGGCCTGAAGAGCTATCTCGTGCTTTTTGAGATCCGCCCTCATTTCGCGCAAGTCCTGACCTGCCTCGCCTCTCGATCCAGAAAACGCAATTTCGGTCTTCCGATTCGAGTGCGAATCTAAGTTGAACCTGAATCTCCTGCGCTCGTCGAACGAATGCAAAGACCTCTTCCGGCTTCTGTTGCAAGCCTTCCAACTCCGCCGCCAACCGCGTGAGTGCCTGATCGAGTCCTGTATATTCATCGCCGTTTTCTTCGAGGAACTCTCGTCGTGCGTCGAACGCGAAACGTCCATCCCCCGCGGGCAGGACGGAGAAAAACAGCTGCGAGCGCTCTCGCAGACTCCCAAGGGCGCCGGAGACCGATGCCGAGAGCGTGCGATTGTGCTGCATGGATTGCTCAACATCGCGTGCCAATTCCTCCATTCGGAGGTTGCTGACCGTAATACCGAAATAGTTTCCCGCAACGTCTTCGAGTTCGTGGGCCTCGTCAAAGATCACCGCAGCAGCTTCGGGCAGAATGCCAGCATCCGGTGCGCCGTCTGCCTGTAACTTGATCGCGAGATCCGCGAAAAACAGGTGATGATTCACGATGATGATGTCGCTTTCCATCCCTCGCCTGCGCATCTCCGTGATGAAACAGCGTTCCCACTCTTTGCACTTCTGTCCACTGCAGGTTTCAGCCCGAGCATCGAGCTTGTGCCATAGGGCGCTGGCTTCTGGCAGCTCGGCTAATTCGGCGCGATCTCCCGTCAAGGTGTTTTTCTCCCATGCAGCGATGGCGCGATACTGCTCAATTTCTTCGAATCCGCTTAGCACCGGCTGGTCCGTCAAGTCGTACAGCTTTTTCCGGCAGAGATAGTTATTGCGGCCTTTCATATAACAGACTGAAAGGCGAGCGCTTGACTTAGAGTCTGCGTAAAGAGCCTGCTCGAGGAAGGGAACGTCTTTGTAGAAAAGCTGTTCTTGCAGATTCTTCGTTCCGGTCGAAATGATGACGCGCTTGCCGGAACGAATCACGGGAACCAGATAGGCCAGCGTCTTGCCCGTACCGGTACCGGCTTCTACGATAAGGTGTCTCTTTTCTGCAAGGGCTTCCTCAATGGCTTGTGCCATCTGCAATTGACCGCGACGAAATTCGTAGGCCGCGTGCTTCCGCGCCAATAACCCACCCGGCCCAAAGAACCGGTGGAGCGTCGCCTCCCCAGCAGTATCCGAGGTCGGGTTGGGCACAGGAAAAGCGTGATTGAAAGGTTGGGCCACGGAAGTCTCTATAATAACGATTCCGGCAGATCATCAGGTTCCTCGCGCCGAAAACATAGAAATAGTTTAATTTCTAACCTTGACTGAGAATCTCAGAAATCCAATTGAGGGTGACGCTCCGCCGACCTCACGCCCACCGGTCATCGCGATCGTGGGTCGACCAAATGTCGGTAAATCCACGCTATTCAATCGTATAGTCGGCTCCCGGCGTGCCATTGTCGGCGACGAACCGGGAATCACCCGCGATCGCCTCTATGGACAGGCCGAGTGGAATGGCCGGAAATTTCAGATCGTTGACACGGGGGGCATACTGCCCGATGACACAGACTTTATTCCCTCGGAAATCTTTCGGCAGGCTAGGGTCGCACTTGACGAATCTGCAGCAATCATCATGGTTGTCGACGGACGCTCGGAACTTGCTGCCCCCGATCTCGAACTTGCTCGCCTCCTTCGGAAAGTCAACCGCCCCTTGTTTCTAGCCGTGAACAAGGTTGACTCTGAGAAACAAGCCTTGCTCATTGACGACTTTCATCGTCTCCGCATTAGGGACATGTTCCCCATTTCCGCTGAACATGCGCGAGGTGTCGACGATCTGCTCGACGCAGTGATGGCTATGCTTCCGGCGAGCACGGCCGACGACACCATTACTTCTGAGGCGGAAACAGCAGACGACACACCTTCGAGCGCGGCAGAAGAGCGGTCGGATGAGATCAAAGTTGCCATCATTGGACATCCTAACGTCGGCAAATCGACTCTGTTGAACAGCCTCACATCTTCGGACCGAGCAATCGTTTCTCCCATCCCGGGCACCACACGCGATGCCGTAGATGAAATTGTTCACAAGAATGACTGCGCATTCCGCTTTATTGATACCGCCGGAATTCGCCGCAAAGGTAAGACGCATTTGATGGCTGAGAAACTTTCCGTCGTGATGGCCCACAAACACCTCGAAGCCGCCGATATCGCCCTGTTCGTGATCGACGCAACAGAGGGAGTCAGCCAACTCGATGCGTCAATCGCGGGCTATGCCCACGAGAGTGGCAGGTCCATCATCATCGTCGTGAACAAGTGGGATTTGATAATTACTGGGCAAGAAAAGAAGGGACGGCCGACGAAATCCGAACGTATGAGCGAGACAAAACGTCCCGGCGACCAAGCCGCCTATGAGGAGCGCCTCCGATATGAACTCAAGTTTCTGAACTATGCGCCGGTTGTTTTCATCTCGGCGCAGACTCGCAAAGGGATAGACCGGATTTTTACTGTGCTACAGGAGGTTGCCGCAGAACGCCGCAAGCGGATTACTACCTCAGAAATGAATCGTTTCCTTGAGCATATTGATTTTGATCGTGCTTCCGTTCCCATGCGCCAACGAGTCAAAATCCTTTACATGACCCAAGCGTCGGTTTCTCCTCCGACGTTCGTCCTATTCACGAATCGAGAAGTGAAGTTGCACTTCGCATACAAACGTTTTCTTGAAAACCAGATTCGAGCCGCATTCGGGTTTGTGGGCACGCCGATCTGGATCAAAACAAAGGCCAGGCAGTAACGCGCATCAGCGCCCGGCAACTTGCCGTTCCTGTGTCATCAGCCCAATTCTCTGCACTCAGGCGTGATGCGCCATATCAATCACGTCTGCAACGTACTGAAAATCCACATCTGCGTCTCCGCGCACGAAAGAAACTTTCTCGACACGAGTCAAATGATTCGCGCTAAACGATTTCCTAGTTCTTGCCACGGCACGTTTTCCTGGTTGATCCTGACCGAAGGCGTCTGATCTTCGGCGGTCTGCAGCACCTCGATCACGATGGTTCGGGCTTCAGACTGCGCTGGAGTCGCCTTCTGATCCGGTTGTGGAATTTGTGCCTTTTCTCCGTACTCCGGGTCCATCGAAACCACCAACATGAACGATGATCAGTGTCAGCAATACATCGATCAGAGGTGTAACGTTAATCTAAGGTCCGGACGGACCTCCGCCTGCCATTGAGAAAGACATAGGAATTGCTCCTCGCGGGCACGCGCGTCTGCAAGCGGCCCGGAGTTCCCCGAAACCCATCGTAACGGTTTTCCTTTGGCGACCGCAACTCTGAAAGACTAAGCCCGAGAAAACAGCTCTAAGCCGGCTCGGGCGGAAGTCCTGGCAAAAATGGATTTATGGCCGCTGGTTCAGAAGGTGGATACAACGCGAGACTCAGGGCGCGATATCGAGGAGCGAAGAAATAGATCGAATATGCCGGGAAAAAGACGATCACCGGAACGGAAATCATCGCGACCAGGTACATGAACACCGCTAATAGCAGGCACCCCGCTATTACTGCCGCCGTAATCGTGAAGACATTCCAGGTGAGTCCGGCGGTCTTGCCCGCGACCAATGCCCCCACAACGACTCCGATAACTGGAATTGCCACCAACAATCCCATAATGAGTGTGGCAATCGTTACCAATATCGCTGCGCCGATCGCCAGAACAATCTTCATTCCGACGTAGGCGGCATAGCCACCCTGTTCTGTTTGCAGCAAGGGCAACAATCGACGCCATGCCTCAATCGGGCCCATCCCTTCCAGTGCCATTTGGGGCACAACGAAATCCTTAGTCAGCACGTGAATCAAAGCGATCACGACGAAGAAGAATAAAAACACGAATAGAAGTAGAATCCCGCTCACGACAAGTCCAGGAATGTGTTCCTTAGGGTGAGTAAACCATCCTGCGGTATAAGCCATAAGCGCAGGGACGCCGAATAAAACTGCAGCCACGGCAAACGTTGCAATGGCGAAACCGATTTGCCAGAAAAAATATGGCAGCGCGATTCCTTGTCGCCGAGCCCATCCTTCCCGGATATGGCATTCCTTCTTCAGTATGCTGTCGAAGAGGATAAATCGCATGACACTGCTGATGTAGAGCAGAATGACAAAGAGAATCAGGCCGGTTATGACGATCGTTGTGATCAAACCGACCAGCAACGCTGGATCGATTTTTGGCAACAGCTGGCCGAGAGGATGTCGCACCCCGGCATGGGGTCCAGAATTCAAGTTCAAATTTCCGCCCGACCCCAATTCGCCCGCGAACAGTCCAACGAATGCCAATCGGATCCATTGTCCGAAACGAACCGGCTGAAAAAGCTGGCGCTTCGTATGCTGCAGGGCGAGAGTAATGGTATCTACCGCTGAGATTGGCACAATTCACCTCGATAGAACCGCTCAGGAGCAAGGTACTGCGAAAAATCCGGTATCGCAACTGGATATGAAATCTTGTGGAGCATAGAAACCATTCCCATTGATACCCGCGGTCAGATACCGCCAGAATTTCCCCTTTTGGTAGAAGACCCCGCCCTTTGATATTCCTTCCGAAGGTTTACGAAAGTTGAGCTTCTATACTGACATCATGTTTTACTCCGCACAGGATCTGCTGGCCCCACTGCGTCGCTATTGGGGATATAGTGCATTCCGGCCACTCCAGGAACGGATCGTTCGGAGCCTTCTAGGCGGTCACGACACCTGCGTGGTCATGCCGACCGGCGGCGGCAAATCACTCTGCTATCAGTTGCCGGCATTGATGTCAGAGCGTACGGCGATTGTGATTTCTCCTTTAATCGCCTTAATGCAGGATCAGGTTACGCAGCTTGCACAGATGGGCATCTCAGCCGGAGTGTTGAACAGCTCCCTAAGCCATGAGGAGCAGACTCGGATCACTCGTGAGGCGCGGCAGGGTGCCTACCGCTTGCTGTATCTTTCACCCGAGCGGTTGCAGCGTGCCGACACTATCGAGTGGCTGAAGCAGGTTCCCATTTCGTTCTTCGCCATTGACGAGGCTCACTGCATATCAGAATGGGGACACGAGTTTCGACCCGAGTATCGGCAATTAAGCAAACTCCGTCTTTCTTTCCCCAACCTGCCAATCGCTGCATTTACCGCGAGCGCCACACGCCAGGTACGGCACGACATTCTTACGCAACTCGCGCTGCGCGATCCAGACAAATACATTGCAAGCTTTCACCGTCCGAATCTCCGATATCTTATCCGCCAATGCCATAGCGACGAACATTTCCCTTTCTTTCTTCGAGCCTTGGAAAATTATGTTGAAGGCAATGTGATTGTTTATTCCCCCACCATCGCCAAGGTGGAAGAAACAGTAGATTTTCTTGGGGACCATGGGATACCAGCCGTTGCGTATCACGCGAAAATGCCGCCGGAGGAGCGGCGCAGGAATCAGGAACGCTGGATGTCGGATGAAGTGCGGGTGCTGGTGGGCACCATCGCATTCGGCCTGGGCATTAATAAGGCGAACGTTCGGGCGGTGATCCATCTCGCCTTGCCGAAGTCGATCGAGCAGTTCTATCAGGAGGCCGGACGGGGTGGCCGTGACGGTAAACCAGCCGATTGCCTGCTGCTATGGCGTAAGCAGGATGCAGCATTGCTGGCCTATTTCGCCAATCAGATCCAAGATACGACGGAACGCGAACGCGCGTGGCAGCGCTATCACAAAATTCGCGACTTTGCCGAATCTCGCAACTGCAGGCACCTACAGATTTGCTCACATTTCGGCGAAACTCCCAAGTGGACGTACTGTAACGCCTGCGACATCTGTGGGAACACTCCTGAATGGCTGGGAGTCGCTGAACACCAGTCCACGGAAGGAAGAGGCGCCCCCAAGCACCGCCCTGATTCTCCAGCTCGCGCCGATGATGTTGCAAGCCAAGCTAACCCTGAATTGCGTGAGTATCTGCGCGAATGGAGGCGCCTCACCGCAAAGGAACTAGGGGTACCCGCTTTTGTTGTTCTGCACGATACGACCCTGGAAGAGATTTGCCGAATTATGCCGTCTTCGATCGCGCAATTGAGAACGGTCAGCGGTATCGGAGAGCGTAAAGCAGAAACGTTTGGCCAACGCCTCCTGACGGCTCTCCGACGCTTCCAGGAGGGCGATCGCGCGTCAGCATTACCCCAGAAAAGGACCGCGCCGTCTATCGAAACCCTGAGTTTGATCACGCAAGGCAAAACCTTGCAGGAGATTGCTCGGATTCGTGGTCGGCAGCTTGGAACTGTAATCAGTGCCGTCGTGACTCTAGTGGAAAACGGCGAAGTAGACTTCTCTGCGGATTGGATCGATCGTAACAAACAAGCGGTTATCGAGGCGGCTTGTCGAAGAGCGGGCATAGATAAAATCGATCGATTGAAACCACTAAAAGATTCCCTGCCTCCCGAGATCACATACGACGAAATCCGGCTTGTTCTAGCCCAGCTCCGTCGTGAAGAGAACCAGCATCCCAAAGCTTCGGCATGATCCTCGCTAGACCAACAATAAGCCCTCCGTATCCCGCTCCTTTGTTATCATTTGAATAATAGTTTCCCGTGAATGTTAATGCTGCAGCAGATGCAGCACTCCCTTCGCCACGTCGTTGTTACTGCTTTGAGTCAGCCAAATCCGGAGGGTGGGTATTATGGCAAGCGATACTTCGCTTTCAGCGCGGATCTCAAGGAGCACCGTGCTGTGCTACGTGTCTGCAATCGCGGCGCTCCTCGCCGCTGTTGCGGCCTGCGTCGGATTGAATACTCTCGTGGCCGGCGACCATTTTGCATACCTCGTTTTATTTCCGGCGGTTGCTTTCGCCGCGTGGTACTGCGGCATCATGCCTTCGATCATAGTGACGATCCTGGCTGCCGTGGGCACAGCGTACGGCTTCCAGGCACGTCCTCACCCGTTTCACCTTCCCACACCAATCGAGCAGATCGATATCCTGATCTTCGTTCTCTCATCGATATCAATCACTGTCATGGGTGAGTGGAGACGCAGGCAAAATGCCTCTTTGTGGAAGGCGCAAAACGAACTGGAGATTCGGATCGAGGAGCGTACTGCCGATCTCGATGCCGTGAATCGTAATCTGAGGGAACTTTCCGCCCGTCTCATGCAACTGCAGGATGAGGAGCGCCGACGGATTGCGCGCGAGTTGCACGACAGCGTTGGCCAGACTCTGGCCGCGCTCAGCATGAATCTTTCAACCGTACGAACCGGAGTCGAGCAGTTGGCACGGACGTCTGCTGCCCTGAACGACAGTGAGAGCCTGGTCCGCGAGATGGTAACGGAGGTGCGGACGATTTCTCACCTGCTGCATCCGCCGTTGTTGGACGAATTGGGCCTGTCTTCCGCTTTACGTTGGTACGTCAATGGATTTGCTCAACGCAGCAGCATCAAAGTCGATCTGGACATGCCAGAAGATTTCGGGCGGCTTCCCAGTGAGATCGAAACTGCCATCTTCCGGGTGGTGCAGGAGTGCCTGACAAATATCCACCGGCATTCGGAGAGCCCCGTTGCAAGAATCCGCGTCCGCCATAGCGAACGCGAGGTGAGCGTCGACGTCGAGGACAAAGGTAAGGGGATACCTCAGAAAAAATTACGCGAATTGAGCGCCGCCGGAACTCCTGGAGTCGGGATTCGCGGGATGCAGGAACGAATTCGCCAGCTCGGCGGTAGTTTGGATGTGAATTCTACTGGACAGGGAACGCGAGTCATCGTGCGCCTACCGGTTGCGCAAGCCGATTCCAGTCAGCCGATCCAGAATGAGACGAGCGCTCCGCATGCGGCGGCATAGTTGCCGCTAACGGAAGTCGACTTAGGACGACTCCGCCAACAACATGGCAGCCTGGCGGCCCGAGCGGACACAGTCTGGGACACCAATTCCTCGATAAGAATTTCCAGCTAGCGCCAAACCGGGACACTGCTGGCGAAGATGCTCGATGCGATCGAGTCTCTCCAAATGTCCGACGCTGTACTGCGCCATAGCCGACTTCCACTTGTAAACGCGGGCGAATAGCGGAGTAGCCCGCAACCCAATGATCTGCTGTAATTCGTTTTGTACAGTTCCGACAATCTGCTCATCACTCAACGGCCATACATTCTCGGCACTTCTTCCCGCAAAGAAACATCGCAACAGAGCGCGATCTTTCGGTGCCCGATGTGGGAACTTATTGTGAACAAAGGTGGCCGCCAGCAATCGCTTGTGCTCGCTGCGCGGAACGAGAAACCCAAAGCCCGGCGGCAGTGAATGACGCACCTCGGCGTTGTAGCCCAGCCCCACGGTAATCGACGAACTGTACTCGATCGCGCCGAGTTCGGCTGCAAGATCCTTGCTGACCAACTCGAGCACATTGGCCGCAGCCGGTCCAGGAAGAGCAAGCACCACGGCGTCGAACTGATCCGATTGCATTCCTGCTGAGACGATCCATCCCGTCTCATCGCGTTGGATAGCTTGAACCGGCGCACAGGTCAGCAAAGCGGAAGCCGGAAGTTCCGAGATGATTGCCTTGGCGAGCTGTTGCATGCCTTGCTTCAACGAGGTGAAGAGTGGAGGAATAGACTTACGAGGTCCTGCGTGCGTCTTCTTCCTAGCCGCGAGCATAGCGCGTCCAAGACTGCCATGACTTCTTTCCATTTCGGCGAATCTAGGAAGCACTGCACGAACGCTCAGGTTCGCAGATTCACCTCCGTAAACACCGGACAGAAGCGGGTCCGCCAATCGATCCACCATTTCCCGTCCGTAGTGCCGGGTGACGAAATCGGCAACGGACTCGTCTTGATCAATCGCATGCGGCGGATGAAACAGTTCCTTCGTCATGCGCAGCTTCGTTTTCCATGAGAAGAGCGGAGAAAGGCCAGTCGGCAGAATCTTAGTCGGAACCATGAACATGAGACCGTCGGGCATTTCGACTAAATGTCCCCGAGTCAGAATGTAGGTCTTGCGGTCGGCATCATTCGATCCTATGAGCTGATCGCCCAATCCCAGCGCCCGGCAGAGATCAGCGGCCCAAGGCTTTTCCGTAACAAACGAATCAGGTCCCGCTTCGACCAGGCAACCGTCAACCATTTCTGTGCGAAGAACACCACCGAGGTGCGGTGAAGCTTCGTACAGAACGTATTCGAGTTCTGCTCCCGACTTCCGGCGTTGTTCCAGTTCAAACGCGGCCGATAGCCCGGAGATCCCTCCACCAACAATGGCGATGCGCTTCATTGGATCCCTGCTTTATGAGGATCAATCGTACCAAGTTATTTCGTGCCCGGATCCGGCACGACAACTTGATTCTCACCGATTCCATAAACGTCTCCCTCGACATCTAGATTCCGGTCGAGTCTCACAGCGGCACCGAGCGCGCTACGCTCTCTCTTGCGCCCCATTGCGTCAGGTAGCTGTGCATAGCGCAAATCCTCGAAGTGAACAATGTAACCGGCGTCTGGACCCAGGGTTTCAGTCTCCGTGATCGGATACCGCGCCCAGTCCAGGAAAGCTCTGCCTAAATATGACCTTTTCGCCGCAAGCGTTATCGGTGTTTCTTCCGGCTTGTAATGGATCTCCATCCGCTGTTCGGGGTCAACTTCTGGATTCAATGAATTCACTGGAGCCAACGCGAAAAATGCCGGCGTTTCCACAACGCCGTACCAGTGGAATGGATCAACCCATTTGGGATACGCAGAGACGCGTATTGGATCGACTCCCTCATACAAGCGTGATTGCAAGGCCGCAAGAGCACGCCTGTGCTCGTAGTCCCGAACTCCCCACATCAGAACAATCCCCGCTAAGGCCAAGGTCGCCGCAACACGTCCCCGTGGACCGCGGCTGCGGACACCGATGTCTCGATCAACGAGGGCAAAAATCGATGGAAGTATTAGCCCGAGGATCAGAAGAACGAGCATTACGGGCTCGACAATGAAGACGATGTCCCATGAATACCACTTCTCCGAGAAAGGCCAAAATGGCCGCACGCCGTAGTTATTCGTAAAGTCGAGCAGGATATGGCTCAGCCCTGCCAAACAGGCGTACATGAACAGCAAACCCCAGCGCGCGGGAAGGTTCGGATTGTTACTTCTTCGGCCGCGGATTTGCCAAACCAGATAGACGAAGCCTACTACCACCATCGCATCGAGCGGTATTCCTAACAAAGAATGCGTGAATCCGCGGTGATGTTCGAATCCAAACGCACGTCCTCCGAACCGGCTGAGAACATCGAGATCAGGCGCTTCCGCGGCAAGGGTAAGCGTCAGCGTTGCAAGCGCTGTCTGACGATTGAGCCCGGCACGCCCGATACACGCGCCAGTCAGAAAGTGGGTAACGGGTTCCAAGCAGTGAACTGTATTCTATGTCATCTCTTCCCGGACTTCGGTGCGAGCAGGGTTAACGCGTCGGGCACAACCGTAATCTCAGCGGGAAGGCTGCCGATCAACTCTCCGTCCGCCTCAACGTAGATCTTGGGCTGCACCTGTCCTGGTCCTGTCTCTATCGGCGCGTATTCGCACGAAGCGTTCGTTACGTAGGCCAGCTCGATTCCCGGTATTCTCCAGGCACGTTGCAGTAGACTCCGGGCAACGTACGCCAGATATGCCAGTCGATAGCCCGTATGACAAAGAATGACGCGCACGTCGTTTCGGTCGAGCGATGCGCCGGGGGCAAGCTCACGGACGACTCCTCCAAAGTTCCGGATGCGTACCGCCAGTAGTTCCGTTACATAGGTGTCGTTCAGAGTGATGTCGCCGGACCCTCGATACGCCACGCGAAACCGAGTCATAGGATACGTAAACCACATATGCCAGGCCTTGGCGTAATACGCTCCCATTCCCAGTCGTTGCTTCGTGCCGCTGTGCAGCTTATAGAAGAGGTGGGCATCTACCCCGATTCCAGCGGCGACGACAAAGAATCGCGTTTCGGTTCTTCCTTCGAGGTTTAAACATGTGATCTTACCGAGTGCAATTCGCCGTGGCACTGCCTCGAGTGCCGCCTTTGCTGCCACTGTGACCTTGAGCGGAAGCTCCAGGTCATGGGCGAGGGCATTCGCTGTGCCGATGGGTAACACACCGAGGGCCACAGGCGTATTCGCCAGAACCTGGGCAATATTGTTGATAGTCCCGTCGCCGCCGCATGCGAATATCGTGTCAAAGCCAGATTGAACCGCGCGCCGGGCTTCTTCTCCGGCATGATCACGGGACTCGGTCGCCAGCAGCTTCGCTTCAACGCCGCCTTGCTGCAGGATCGTAATCGCGGATTCCAGTTCATGGCGCCGCTTCTTGCTGCCGCCGGAATCGGGATTGTAGAGTAGCGCGGCCTTTCGCATACCGTGGGTCGAACCAGAATTTTACCTGACGCAAAAGACGCCTCAGCAGCGGTTAGCGGGTGCCCCACTACCACATGCCGAACATAGCCTTTTGCGGTAGCGGATGTGCGACTTGGCGAGCCAGCATGGCGATCTGTCCGCG
>Ga0070741_10007722_pt1 | contig 22056 bp, 15 predicted proteins | sample Coa_R1_4_FD_66440 | JGI IMG/M metagenome (GOLD analysis project Ga0070741, IMG submission 66440) | Surface soil microbial communities from Centralia Pennsylvania, which are recovering from an underground coalmine fire - Coalmine... | ecosystem: Environmental > Terrestrial > Soil > Unclassified ... | reverse complement strand
TGACAAGATCAAATTCGGCCTGGATGTGTTCGGGCGGCGAGATCATTACTGGTGCGCAGTTCCTCTGGACGACAGTTTTCCTGCTTATCTGCGGGAGCATCCGGAACGCTTCGAAGGTCTCATCTATGACTTCAAAGCATTTCATAGCGCTCGCCAGGACCTGATCTACTCCTTACAAGATGGGTTAGCTGACAGTCCCGCTTTGTTGAGGAAGCGGGAATCACAATTGGAAGGCGCCAACTCTCGCATCCAGGAGATCGGGTTAATGTGGGCACAAGCCACTCGCTGGAAGCGCAGACTTCTGGGATTGCTGACCATGCCCATCGATTGGGGCGTAGGTCTGGTCCTCATAATGGCAGAACTGATGGCGCGACTCGTCCGGGTGAGCAGAAGACGAAGCGCTCCGGTTGAGGCCGTTCGGGATAAGAGCCGGTGCAGCATCTTGATTGTGACCTGGGAAGGGAAAGATTTGCTCGCGGAGTCTCTTCCTGCTCTGCTGGAAGCGCTGAAATTTGAAGGTGGCGATCACGAGATTGTGGTGGTTGACAATGGCAGTACCGACGGCACAGAAGAGTTTTTGCGCGTGAATTTTCCGCAGGTTCGAGTGGTGCGGAGCGAGCGAAACCTTTACTTCGGAGGGGGTAACAACCTTGGGCTAGCAGAAGTGAAGAACGATATTGTCGTCTTACTGAACAACGACATGATCGTTCACAAAGATTTTTTGGCGCCTCTGCTGGAGCCGTTCGGGAATGCCGAGGTGTTTGCTGTTGCCAGCCAGGTTTTTCTGGCCGACCGCGACGCACGGCCGGAAGAAACCGGCAAGACCCGGGCCAGTTTCAATGGATCAGAATTAGAGTGGCGTCACGAAACCGTCCTGCCCGCCGACGAAGAGCAGAGATATGTGCCGGTATTTTGGGGGCATGGAGGAGCCGTTGCCGTCGACCGCAAGAAATTGATGTGGTTGGGCGGGTTTGACCAGTTGTTCGACCCTTTCTATGTGGAAGACGCCGACATTTCCTATGGCGCGTGGAAGGTGGGATGGCAATGCTTGCTGGCCGTTCACAGCAAGGTGATACACAAGCATCGCAGCAGCACGAGCCGGTTCGGAAGCCAGTTTATCTCGCAAATAGTGCAGCGGAATCAATACTTATTTTTTTGGAAGAATTTCACCGATATTGACAAGCTGGCGGCAAATGCCCGCCGAACGTTCCGAGCGCGGATACGGCGCGCCGGCGTGCCGGGAATTGGTATCCGAGTAGAGGCCAAAGCCTTGTTAGGCGCGGTGCAACGCCTGCCACAAGCAATCCGTCGGAGGCTGCAACGAGCAAAATATATTGCGCGAAGCGATGAGCATGTCCTGCAATTGATCGGATCTCCAGCCGACGATTTTGTGCAGTTCAGCCAGCTCGAGTTCGCGAAGGGTGCTTTCTCAGAGTACCTGGGTGAGGGTTGGTATGAACTCGAAGGCGCTGAAGGCGAAAGGTTCCGCTGGATGAGTTCGCGCGCCTCAGTGTTCCTGAGAGCGCCTTCGGGAACCGCCGTTCTGGAGATCAAAGGTATGGTCCCGCCGTTAAGCTCCTACCGAGTGCGGCCGGTGATTCTGACCGTGTCATGCTTCGGGCATCAAAAGCACTTTGAGCTGGAAGAAGGCCGTTTGAAGGTGGAGTGGGAAATCTCTCCGCTACCTGCGGGTTTCCCGGTAGAGCTTCGACTTTCACTGAATCAAACCATCGAATCGGAAACCGACCGGCGGGAATTGGGGCTGATCGTGGATACCATCGGTTTTGCTCCGCCAGGACGGCGGCGTGATGGGAGGTCGCTTATGCCACGCCGGATGGCGCTTAGTTCGCCCGCGCCGAACGCGGCGGCATACGCGGCAGGAAGAAACATCTTAATGGTCTGTGCCTACCTGCCGGCGCGCGGTACGCACGGTGGCGCCAACATGATGTTCAATCTGATTCGCAGCCTGTCCAAGAAGCACCGGATCACTGTACTCTCGTTTTACGAACACGAAGCCGAGCTTAAGAATGTTGCTGAACTTTCTCAGTACTGCGACAAGTTGGAGGTCATTTATCGCGGGCAGACCTTTGATGTTCCGAACGTCTTCGGCGTAAAGCCGCCAGATGTCATTCACGAGTTTCACCATGCACGGATGGCACGGCTGGTAAGAAGGTATTTGGCAACGAAGGAGTTCGATATCCTGCAGTGCGAGTTTCTCTACACTGGTCATCTGGCAGGATTGGATCCGAACATTCCGGCGGTCCTTACCAATCACGAAGTATTGTCGTTGGCATATCAGCAGAAGTATGAGCGTTTGCGATGGGGGGACCGAGGCAAAGTTCGTGCCCTGGTTTCGTGGATGAGGATGCTCAATTACGAAGAGGAAGTACTCCGGCGGTTGGCCAGCGTCGTTGTGCTCACACCACGTGAAGCAGAATTTCTCAAGCGACTCCTGCCAGGTGTTCCGGTGTACTCGCATGCCATGGGGGTCGATTGCGAGTACTTTTCACCAATGCCGGAGCAGGCCGATACTCAAACCGTCGTGTTCGTCGGCAATTTCAGACATTCCCCAAATGTAAGTGCAGCTCTGTGGCTGCTGCGGGACATTTGGCCTCGCGTTCATGAACAAAATCCAGGTGCGCAACTCTACGTTGTGGGCCCATTTCCTGATGAGCGCATGAAGGAGTTCGACGGGAAAAAGAATGTCACACTGACCGGGTGGGCGGAGGACGTGAGGCAATATCTTGCCAGGGCGACGGTTGTCGTAGCACCCGTGTTTGAAGGGGCAGGGATGCGAACGAAGGTCCTGGAAGCGTGGGCAATGCAAAAGCCGGTCGTAGGTACGAGCGACTCTTTCGAAGGCTTGGCAAGCGAGAGCGGCGACGCGGCGTGCATCGCTGATGACGCAGCACAGTTTGGTGAACGAATATGCGATCTCCTCAAGAACCCTGAGCTAGCCAGGAGCATGGGGCAGCAGGCCCGCCGCCACGTAGAAGCGAACTTCTCGTGGGACGCGTTTGCCGATGTGTACGACAGGATTTATTCGGAAATTGTGGATCGGAAGGGAACGGCTCAGTGCGGGCGGTTGGCATCATCCCGAGTTTCTGATGTGGCCAGCGCGGAAGAACTCCAGGAGCAACGCTAGATGCGCGGGTGGCTAACTCTATTCACGACTGAGCGAAAGCTGGATCGGTACCGAACCGGCATTTTCCTGGCGACAGCCGAGGCGGAGCTGGTGGAGAAAGTTTTGCTGAGCTTGGATGAGAGGTTTCCGAACGTCCGCTTTGTTGTGGTCGGACCACGGGCCTACAGCGGTATTTTTGCCGATAGAGGTACGCCGTTGTGGCTGGAGGATTTTAAAAACGAGCCGCTGAAGTGGCTTCGCAAGCTGCGCCGCGAAAACTTTGACCTTGCGGTCGCCGTATTTGCCGGCCGCCCGACGTTCCGCAAGCCGAAGCTAGCAACATTGTTGTTGCGACCCCGCAGATTCGTCATTTACACCGAGAACGTAGACAGCTTCGAGCTGGACCGCGCTCACTGGAAAACAGCTTTTGCACAACTATTCTGCCGTTCCCGTCTTTTACATCCTGGGCCGCTGCTGTTTGTGCCATTCGGTTTGTTGTATCTGTTAGGGCGCACGCTTAAGTTCCGAATTGAGGGGCGGGTTCGATCTGGCCATTCAGGAACATTGAGAGATTCCCGGGTTCGCTAGTAAGATCAAGTGAGCCAATTTCAGGTAAGTCACAAGCCCGAGATTATTAAGGAGAGTGTGGGTGGGGAGTGCGCCTGTTCTTAATAGCACCGAGTTCCACGTTTCTGATCGGGAACGCAGTGGGTCCTTGTACCGGCTGAAGACAGATCGGTACTCCAGCCACTCTGTCATTCTGTCCTATCTACGGGATGGCGCTGGAAAACGCCTGCTTGACGTTGGGGCAGCCCAAGGTGACATGGCAGAATTGCTCACCCGCCAGGGATACGATGTGACCGCGGTCGAAGGCGATCCTGGTCTGGCAGAGATCGCCCGCACAAAATGCAACAGGGTCGTGGTGGCGAACCTGGACGACCCGATCCCCGATTGGGGCGGACCCTTTGACGTCGTCGTGTACGGAGATGTTCTGGAGCATTTGAAAAACCCACTTTCGGTGCTCGTCAACATCAATCGGCAGTTGAAGCCAGACGGCGTGGTGGTCATATCGGTTCCGAACAGCGCACACGCGTGGGTTCGCCTCCAGATGCTATTTGGACACTTTGATTATGCCGAGCGAGGAATACTGGACAAGACTCACCTTCGTTTCCTCACCCTGGCATCCTTCCGCCGCCTTCTGGCTGAGGCGGGGCTGGAAGTGATCACACTGCGCACCACGCCGGCTCCAATTCCATTAGTTGTGCCGAAGCGGTATCATGGTCGCACGCTAAACATGACTCATGCTTTAAACGCGGCGATGGCGCGCGCCTGGAAGACCATGTTTGCTTATCAGTTCGTAGCGCTGGCGAGCAGGAGTACTCGATGAATCCCAAAGTAGTGGTAGTTATGCCCGCTTACAATGCGGGCCGTACGCTTCGCATGACTTACGAAGAGCTGCCTAAGGATCACGTACATCATGTCATTTTGGTGGACGACGGTTCGACGGACGCGACTCTGGAAATCGCCAGCAAGCTGAACTTGGAAGTGTTCGTCCACACGCGGAATTACGGCTATGGTGCGAACCAGAAGACATGTTATGCAGAAGCTCTCAAAGCGGGCGCCGACATTGTGGTGATGGTTCACCCCGATTACCAGTACGACCCCACGCTTCTGCCGGAAATTATCGAACCGATCCGCAGAGGCGATGCTGATCTGGTGCTGGGTTCGCGCTTGAAGGAAGGTTCTGCGATCAAGCAAGGTATGCCGTGGTGGAAATACATCTCGAATCGCTTTCTAACGCGCCTGGAGAATTGGGTCTTCGGCCTTGACCACTCGGAGTTTCACACCGGATACCGGGCTTTCCGGCGTGAAGTTTTGGAAACCGTAAACTTCGGTATGAACTCCGACGGATTTGTATTCGACCAGGAGATCATCGCGCAAGCGGTAGGCGCTCAGTTCCGTATCGGTGAGATAGCAGTACCGGTTCGTTATTTTTCGGAAGCGTCCTCGGCCAGTTTTTATGATAGTACCGTGTACGGTCTCAAAATTCTGGTAGTACTTTCCCGATATTTGGCCCATAAGTGGGGATTAGTCAAGTTTAAGCAGTTTGAAAGCCTGCGCGCCCGGTATCGCAGAGTGTCGGGCGAGGACATCGGTCCTGCTAGCGCTCCGGCAGCAGATGCTCACCGGTAACCTGCTCGAAGGATCGTTCCAATATTCCTCGATTCGCAGTTTGCCTCGCCTGAGATTGTCATTTGTCGATGAACATGCTTGTCGATACCGCAGCTGTAGGCAAACACCTGATAACAAACCAGAGTGAAGGAAAGTCCAGCAGTGCAACCCGGCACTGGACCGTGGCAGCTCTGTTTCTGGCGTTGATGTTTGCCATCGGGAACTTCCCACTCATTAGTGGCAGGCAAGCGCCGATATGGGATGCTGAGAGTTTCTTTGCGCCCGCTTTCACCTTGATCGCTGACCACTCGCGTGCCGGCCGCATCGTGCTTTGGAATCCGTGGCAAAGTGCCGGTTCGCCGGACTATGCCGAGCCTGAGCTGGGAAATCAATCGCCTATCGCGGTTATTGCGGGCGCGGTATTCGGAGGCACAGAGCGTGGCTTCCGAGCATATTGGCTCCTCATCTGGTTGTTCGGTGGCATGGGAATGCTCGCAGTTGCACGTCAACTCGGAGCTTCTGCGTGGATCGGCTTTGTAACCGCTTTGGCATTTATTTATTGCGGTTTTTATACCTCCCATGCGGAGCACACCTCGTCCATCTTTTCTTTTTCTTTCCTGCCCTGGATCATTTGGCGCTTTGATGTAGCCGTGTGCTCACGAAAGCTGAGGCCCGCGGCGGAAGCCGGCGCTCTCTGGGGACTGTCAGCATTGGGAGGATACCCTCAGCTTACGATTCTAAGCGGTGGGTTTGTTTTTTTGTGGGCCATCGGACGCTGGTGTTTTGCGCTGCCATCCGGCTCGAAAACCGGTGAGAGTCCCGATCGCCGGGACAGCCTTAGCTTTAAGGCACGAGCCCTGGCCGTTTTCCTGCTTGTGGGAATCATAGTTCTTGCACCTTCATATGTCGCGTTTTTTTTGGAAGGCGGAGGCGGCTATAGCGATAGAGTTGGTCCTCGCCCGCGTGCAGAATCCGTATCTTCTAATCTGATCGAACCGGCGGCGCTTACAACCTTTGCTAGCCCATATCTCACCGATCTTAAGTTCTTTAACCCCAAGTTGTGGCCTCATAGTGATATTTCGCTGACCAACGTCTACTTAGGGGGATTAGTCACTGTATCTGCCTTTCTGGCAATGCTGAGCGGCGCTCGCTCGAAGTGGCGGTGGTGGATTTTCGGAGTCGCGGCATTTTTTCTGGCATGTGCGGTGGGGAGCTACTTACCGCTGCGCGGCTGGCTCTACGATTATGTCATTGTGACCCGCTACTTTAGGAATCCAGCATTGTTTCGTGCTTACACTATATTTTGTGCCAGCGTATTGGCGGTGCTCGCATTGAAGGACCTGGAAGAGGCCAAGGAGCACAACCCGACGCCCATTTGGAGGAACTTCGCTCTAGTGTCGGCAGCACTGACAATTTGTGCGGTCATAGCGTATGTGTATGTCATTCGTCAGGTAAGCAATGTGGGCCCCTGGTTGACCCGGGCAAATAAGCATTTGGCGTGGGCATGGTTGGGCTGCCTTGCCGCAAGTCTCGTGCTGCTGTTCCTGCCGCGATCGCGAAAAATTCTTCCTGCGCTGTTAGTGATCCTGGCCGTTGCCGACGCTACGCAGACCATTCGCCTTGCAAGGATGACGGTCTCATCCGATGCACATTCGCGTATCACTTGGAACCGGCTCAACGCGGCCCACAATGACAGCCTGCTGTTGACTCCGAACGGTCTCCGTCGCGAACAGAGTCCTCCTGCTTGGATTGGGGGCGCGAGGAATAACGGAAACGTACCCATGAAGATGGCCACGTTCTTCAACTACGCCACCATGAGGAACAGTTTCCAAATAGATTTCGAGCAACATCCAGTGCTGGTGGACATGAGTATCGGGAAGGATCGCATCTGGTTCTCTCCCTCCGCAATAGTTTCGACTCCGGATGACGCCGTCTATGCGGCTTTCGTGCAGCGAAGTGAGAGCCTGGGAGCGCCAGTACTGGTGGTGCACCCGCCAGATGAAATGCGGAACATTCGATACCGCTCACAACCCGCGGCAGAGGATGCGCAAAATGTGCGGAGCGTGGCTCTATTGCCGGCTGCCCAGCGGCTACCGTTCCAAGTGGTTAGATACAGCCCCAATCACCTTGACCTGCAGATTTCCGCGCCGAGCGATGGTTGGCTGCTGGTGACCGATCGATGGTCACGAGGGTGGCGGGTAACGGTAAATGGGACATCTACTCCGGTATTTGGAGGAAACTTCATTTTTCGTGCGGTGAAGGTGCGTGCCGGCAATAATGTCATTGACTTTGATTACCGGCCTGCAGGCTGGCCTGTGTTACTGGTCATTAGCTGGGGCATGCTAGCGTGCGTGTTTATGCGCCCCGAATTGATCTTTCGACGTGTGCGGCAAGGGTGGTTTCAAAAATAACCTGGCACCCGTCCCGAACGCCACAAGGAGGAAGGAATAGAGCATGGCGCAGGTACTAGATCGCGGCTTCGATTTAAGCCAGCGAGATGACCGATTGATCTCTGGGGACAACCGACCCTCTGCGTTTTCTCTTAGTGTTCTGATCCCGGCCTACAATGAGCGGCATCTGGTGGAAGCCGCCCTAAGACGTCTCTTAGCATTACAGCACGAGCTCATTAGTGAGCTGCAGGCGATAATTGTCGATGATTGCAGCACAGACGGCACATGGGAGGTGCTGCAACGTCTAGCCGCTGAAGACAACCGGATCACTTTACTGCGGCACAATCGAAACCAGGGGAAGGGCGCGGCCATCCGCACCGCTTTGGCAAGAGCGAATGGTGACATCTGCATTGTTCATGACGCTGATCTCGAATACCACCCGGACGATATTCCATCTCTTCTTGTCCCGTTCGCGAAGGAAGGTGCGGATGCCGTTTACGGGTCCCGCTACTTGCCATCCATGTATCGGCGGACACTGATGTATCGGCATACGTTAATGAACAAGTTCCTGACCGCGGCAAGTAACTGGTTCTCAGATTTGAATCTGAGTGACATGGAAACCGGTTACAAAGCTATTAATGCAGACGTGCTGAAGTCGATTCCACTCCGCAGCAATGATTTTCGCTTCGAAGTTGAGATTACCCTGAAGCTATCCAAGCGCCGGGCTAGAATTTTTGAAGTGCCTATTCGTTACCTTCCCCGCAGCTATGAAGAAGGCAAAAAGATCCGGGGGCTAGACGGAATACGTGCATTGCTCGCTATGCTGCACTTCTGGATCATTGATGATATTTACCATGAGGACGAGTACGGCTCAGCCATGCTGGTGCAACTTGAGTCGGCTCGGAAGTTTAACCTATGGATGGGAGAGACATTGCGTCCCTACATTGGTGACCGAGTGCTGGAGATTGGAGCAGGCATAGGCAATCTAACAAATCAATTTATCCCTAGAGAGCTGTACGCGGTTTCGGACATAAATCCGCATTACCTGCACTATCTACGGTCCTATGCACATGGTAAGCCGTACATCCGCGTGCTGCACATTGATGCCGGCCAACCCGATCATTTCACCGGTTTGCAAGAGCAGTTCGACACCGTGCTGATGATAAACGTCTTGGAACATGTTCCCGACGAACAACTGGCATTGAGGAACGTGCATTCGGCACTTGCACCCGGAGGACGAGTTGTGGTTTTGGTCCCTTCGCATCCCTCGCTTTATGGCACTTTGGACCAGGTTTTAGGTCACCGTGAGCGTTATACAGAGGCGTCTTTGCGGAAGGGGCTGCAAACTGCGGGTTTTCGAGTGAAACAGCTGTTTGATTTCAACCGCTGCTCTGTTCCAGGCTGGTGGCTCAATGGAACCGTGATGAAGAAGAAGACTTTTTCCAAGGTTCAGTTAAAGATCCTGAATACGGCCGTTCCTCTTCTGAAGAGAATCGACCGGTTGTGGCCCTGGCAAGGCCTCAGCTGGATCGCCATAGGTGAGAAAGAATAATCGTGACAACAACAGTGTGTCAGCTGTCAAAAGTATTTGGTGATGGAGTGTAGTGTGCAGTTAGCCTGCGAGGACCGGCGTCTAGTATCGTCGCGAGTAAAGGAACGAAGCCAAGCTACTAAAAGAACATGGTGGGGCGTTTCCGCTGCGTTATTGATTGTGTTTCTGGTTGCTAACGTAAAACTAGCAACTGGCGAGCACTGTGTGGTGTGGGACGCTGACGGATTGTTCGCGCCGGCATATACGTTGATTGCCGACCACGCCCGTGTTGGAAGGATACTTTTATGGAACCCATGGCGCAGTGGTGGCTCTCCTGATTATGCGGAGCCACAGATGGGCGCCACATCGCCGCTGATGATATTGATGGGCCTGCTGACGGGAGGGACTGAGGCGGGCTTTCGGTTCTATTACTTGCTGATTTGGTTCTTGGGAGGTGCGGGCATGCTATTGCTCGCGCGACACCTGCATGTACCTCCCTGGGGAGCGTTTGTTGTCGCACTGGGCTTTTTATTTTCAGGCTTCTACACGGGGCATGGACAGCACACGACGCCGCTCTATTCATTCTCCTGGGTGCCGTTCATGCTTTGGCGGCTTGACGTGGCGCTGGAGTCAGGCTCCGTCTGCCCGGCGATCGAAGCTGGTGCGCTGTGGGGACTCTCGTCTCTGGGCGGTTACCCGCAGAACACCATTATTACTGCCGGTTTTCTTTTCCTGTGGGTGCTTGGACGAGTGTTATTTGGACTATCTGGGACTCAGGAGAGATATGGATCGGATATCGCTGTTGAAACACAGCCGCTAGCCTCGCGGGTGTATTCCGGAGCGATTTCATTAGTTGTATTGGCGGCCGTGGGCGTCATTGTGCTTGCTGCCCCATACACGGCATTCTTTGTAGAAGGGCATGGCTACAGCGATCGGGTCGGTCCCAGACCGCGGACGGAAGCGGTCTCCTCCATGCCAACTCCCGTGCAGGCCTGGAGCAGCTTTTCGAGTCCGTATTTGACCGACGTGGACATCTGGGGTAGCCCAAGGTTGTGGCCGAGCACCGATGGGACCTTTACCAATGTTTACATGGGAGTTCTCACGCCGGTACTGGGTCTGGTTGCCCTGTTGGCATGCTTGCGCTCGAAGAGGCGATGGTGGCTTTTCGGAATGGCCGTTTTTTGGTTCTGCTGCTCGGTAGGAGATCAACTGCCACTACGTGGCTGGTTGTATGACTACGTGCCTCCGACTCGGTATTTTCGAAATCCAGGCTGGTTTCGCGAATACGCAATGCTGTGCATTTCAGTGCTAGCGTTGCTGGCGCTACGCGACATCGAAAATGCACTCCGAACGCACGGTAGCACAATCTGGAAGCGTCTTGTCCCGGCTGCCATTGTCGTAGGCGCACTCGCCGTAACTAGCTACATACATTTTGTCACTAAGATCGAGGTTCAGACCCGGAATTACAGCCGCGCGAACTGGTTTCTGGTCATACTCTGGGCTTCAGTTCTGGTAGTAGCAATCCTAGGTCTATTTCCGCGGATGCGAAGGGCAGTACCCGCTTTACTCCTACTCATAGCTGTTGCGGATACTTTGCTGAGCTTTCAAATCTCAAGAGGGACAGTCTCCTCGAACGGCCCTGGGCTCGCCATATGGCGACGAATTGACGCGACCCATAATCCGAGCCTTATCCTTCCGAGCATGAACCGGGCGCCTTCATACACGCCGTTTCGCGATACCTACTGGCACAACAAAAACATTCCCATGAAGGTGTCTTCGTTCATTAACGACGACACAATGAGAAACAGCTTTCAAATGGACTTTAACGACCGGCCGGCCTTGTTGGATATGAGCACAGGTGCGAACCGGATCTGGTTTGCAAAGGAGGCCACCACGGCGCCCCCGACCGCCGCAACATATGACGCCTTTGTCGCGAGGACGGAAGCTCTGAACGCGCCCGTATTAGTGGTGCACCCGGTTGAACGCATGAAGGAACTACGCGGGAGCGCAAGCAGCGCGAATGACGAAGCACATATCTCGAAGATTGCGGGTTTGCCGCCTGCGAGCCGAATTTCGGTTAAGCTATTGCGCTACAGTCCCAACCATCTCGACATTGACGTGTTCTGTCCGACCGCCGGGTGGTTGTTGGTCACCGACCGTTGGGCTCACGGCTGGCGCGCCACCGTCAACGGACAACCCGCGAAATTGTTCGGCGGTAACTTTATATTCCGAGCGATCCAGGTTCAGGCAGGCGAAAATAAAATCATGTTCTCTTACGTTCCTTTTGGGTTCCCAGTACTGCTTATCATCAGCTGGGGAACTCTCGCGGGTGTCTTTGGCTTGCCTGTGTTCCAAAGCATCATGAGAGCAATTAGAATGAGAGCCCTTGTCCACTGAAATGACGACTCCAACAGTGCTTAGGCGAACACCTCCAGCGTCGTATCGGGTCAGGTACGATGCCCTATTTCTCTTCGGCATTGCCTTGGTGATTTTTTGGAAGCTGGTCCTGACCGGCGAATACTCAATTTTGTGGAGTGGCGATAACGCCCTGCAAGCGTATGCGTGGTACCAGTTCCTGGTGACGAGTCTGCATCAGCATTCGTTCCCGTTCTGGAATCCCTACAGCGAAGCGGGACGGCTTTTTATTGGCGAACCGACCAGCGGCGCGTTCTACCCCTTTAATCTCTTACTTGCAATTCTACCCCAGAATGCGCGCGGATTGGCTCCAGCCTGGGGATTGGAATATATGGTTGTCATCCATTTCTTCCTGGCATCGTTCTTCACTTACCTGCTCGGCCGCCATCTTGGATTGAGCAGGTTTGGCTCTCTGGTAGGCGGCATCACATTCGCATATTCCGGCTCGCTGTCGTTAAGGTATTTCGCACAGATTACCGTCTTCACGGCCTCGGTGTGGATCCCGGCTGTGTTTCTCTGCTATTCGAAGGCAATACGCTCGAGAAGAATGGCCGGACAAGTTTTATGGGCGAACCTGGGTGGCCTGGCGCTTGCGTTGGGCATATTGGCCGGACATCATCAACCTGTCCTCTACTGCGGTATGGCACTGGCCGTGACTGGTCTGGTGCTCGCGTTTACCAATACCATATCCTTTGGTGACAATCTTGAGCCGCGGCCCTCGCGTTTTACACTAGCGCTCAGTTTTATTCTGCTTGGCATCTTTGCGGTGATGTACAGCTGTTTGCAACTAGTTCCTAGCCTGCAGTATGCCCATTACGCATATCGGTGGGTCGGGCTTCCCGGGCCGGTTAGTGGGATGGGAGATGCTCCCTATTCGGTTGCGGGAACATTGTATGGATTGGCTCCCCAAAACGTTCTGCTGCTGTTGTTTCCATTCCACGGGAATGCGGAAACTAACCTGTATTTCGGCATTTGTCCGCTGTTGCTTGTTGCCTTGTCGCTCACCAGGTTGAACGATTCGGGACTGTGCCGCCTACTCTGGTTGATCGCCGCTATGTTTTTCCTACTCGCACTGGGAGCATATACGCCTCTGCACGGAATCTTTTACTATCTGCTTCCCGGATTTTCGAAGGCGAGAGAGGCGGCCCGAGCTCTGGTATTAGTGCACTTCGCATTTGCTCTTCTCGCAGCTATCGGCTACGACGAACTGATGGCTTCATTTCCGGTCCAATTACGAAGTAGCAGGCGAAGAATAATTGAGGTCTTCACTGGTGTTTCTATTCTTGTTACGGTCATCCTGTGCGTTCTCTATCTACATGCGCTTGTGATGAAACAAGACACCGAGGGGTATGACTGGCTATTCTTCTCGGCGCTGTTAATGCTGATGACATCTGCTATTGCGCTGTGTCGAGTGCATGCTGTGGTTACCGCGAGAGCTCTACAGGCAGCAATCGTTCTGGCTCTGGTTATCGATTTTCATGGGATTATCAGCACTACCATCAAGCCGAAGAGCGGGTTCAATACTGAAGGGAACTACGAGGCGACGCAGTGGTTCAGGCCGGACGAAGTCGTTCAGTTCATACGATCACAGCCGGGAGTTTTTCGGACCAATTTTGATAATCTTTATCCTAGGAGCATCGGCGAGGTTCTCCATCTGGATACTGTAAACGGTTATGGTGCGACCGAGCACAAGTCGTTCGGCGATCTTATGGGCCTGAAAAGCGAACACGGACCTGACCTTCTCAATATCAAATATGTAGTTACCCCAAACTTCTTACCCTATAACAAAGTGTTTCAAAAAGGTCAGATGAAGGTCTACGAGAATCCGGGATTTCTTCCCCGCGCTTGGCTGGTCTCCCGTTTGACCGCAACGAGGAACTCGCAGGAGATGTTTACCATAATAAAGAGCTCCGATTTCGACATTCGCAACCACGCAGTGGCTGTGCCGCCCCAGGATTCTACAGTCGCGGATTTGGGGCTCGAACAAGGAGATGCTGGCAAAGCGCTTCCTGCGCCGGAAGCGAAGTTCGCAAGAGAAAGTGCTAACCGTTTCTCGGTCGACACGCAACCGCGTTCGCCATCGTTCCTAGTGGTAAGCGAGACGTGGTACCCGGGCTGGCATGCGCGGGTCAACGGAAGAGAGCAGCGTGTTTGGCAAGTGGATGGCAGCTTGATGGGCTTGCCGTTGCAGCCGGAAACGGCACACGTGGAATTTTGGTTTCGCCCCGACTACCTGAATGTGCAGCTACTCATGACGGGTCTTGCTGCTCTCCTTTTGGCGCTCGCGTTCACGTTATTGAAATGGACACGGTCCAGCGATGTACAGAGTCTCCCGCAAGGTGAGCAAGACTATTTGCGGGTATCCGTTTCTGAAAGATAGACGCTCAGCGCTTCCTTCCAGTCAGGCATAACTATTCCGCACGCGTTGAGGCTCGTGCAGGATAGAACAGAGTATTTAGGCCGCTTCGCCGGGCGCGGAAACTTGTCGGTTGTCGTGGGCAGCACAGTGGTATGCAGACCTGCACGGCGAATGATCTCTGAAGCGAATTCAAACCACGTGCAGTCGCCCGCATTGGTTGCGTGCACCGTGCCGCGCACATTGTTTCTGCACAAATGAATAATAGCCTTGGCCAGATCGTGCGCGTAGGTGGGACAGCCGCGCTGATCGTCGACCACGTTGATCAATTCACGGGTGGCCGCCAGCTTCAGTATCGTATCGGGGAAGCATTTGCCGCCTGTCCCGAATACCCATGATGTCCGAACTATGCACCGGTCAGGCAAAATATCGGTGATTCCACGTTCTGCCTCGGCTTTCGAGTGGCCGTACACACTCTGGGGATTGACCGGATCATCTACTTCGTAGGGAGTTGATTTTGTTCCATCGAACACATAATCGCTGCTGATGAACAACAGCCGGCAACGGTTCTCCCGGGCAGCCGTTGCCACGTTCAGCGCTCCACGAAAATTTGTATCCATCGCCAACTGAGGATTTGTTTCGCACCCGTCCACGTCGGTGTATGCGGCTGCCAGAACAATCCAATCCGGTCGGCTCGACTGCACGCAACGGCGCACCTGCTCAGGATCACGTATATCAGCGTCCCGCGAGCTCAAACCAAGTACCTGGTCCGGGAGGGTCCATTCGCGCAGCAGGTATTTGCCGAGTAAACCGGAGGCGCCAAAAATCAGCACCCGAAGTCCGCCGGGCCGTTCGGAGCCGTCCCGGTTGAGAGCGGCAGGATTACCGCCTTCCAGATGGGATTTCGTCTTGGGCAATTGGGACTTCCCGATTACGTCGGCTGGCCTCGTCATTGGCCGCGGGCAGAATCGTCTTCGCCGCCCGCTCTTTCAGAGAATACTTCATGAGGCACCACAGGGTGCGGACACCGTCTTTCCAGCCGATTTTTTTCCCTTCCTCGTAGGTTCGGCCGGAATAGCTGATACCGACCTCATAAACCCGCAGTTTCCGTTTGGCAATTTTTACCGTAACCTCAGGCTCAAAACCGAAGCGATCTTCCTGGAGCGAAATGGACTGGATGACTTCCCGGCGGAATACCTTGTAGCAGGTTTCCATGTCTGTAAGGTTCAGATTGGTGACAGCATTGGACAGCGTCGTGAGCAGCCAGTTTCCGACGCGGTGCCAGAAGTAAAGAACCCGGTGCGGCATGCCTCCCATAAAGCGCGACCCGTAAACCACATCCGCTTTCCCCTGCAGCAGTGGCTCGATCAACAATGAGTATTCGGACGGGTCGTATTCGAGGTCGGCATCCTGAATGATGACAAAGTCGCCGGTTGCCTCCTGGATTCCTCGCCGCAGCGCGGCACCCTTTCCCATGTTGCGAGGCTGAGAAAACGCGCGAATCTGCGGATATCGGGTCTTTAACTGATTGAGAATCGCAGCTGAGCCATCAGTGGATCCATCATCCACACAGAGGACTTCCAGATGGAGCGGAACAGCCAGGACACGCTCCAGAGCGGCCTCCAGGGTTCGGTGCTCGTTGTATATGGGTATGACGACCGACAGCTTCATAGGGGCAGACACGAGGCTAAAGCAAGGAGATAGTGCCAGTCAAAGAGTGGCTCGAAGCATTCAGGCGATAGGTCCATCTAACTCGCCAGATCGAGGATTACGGGAGGGTTTCACCCATGGAATGACACGATAACCTCAAAATCTGACGAAACCTAATAGCCCTTAGCCGCCCACTAGCATCTCAGGAGCGCCAGGCGAATGCCTGCAAAGGAGATAAAATGCGTAAACTCGCTGCGTTAATTCTCTTCACAAGTCTAGCTGGAGTGGCGGTCGCACCGTCCTGGTCTCAAGAGCGAGATTCGCGGGCGGAAGAGCTTCGGGAACGGCGTGCCCAGGCTGCACAGCCCAAAGCAGTGGCCGACGTGCAGGGTGACATGGTTCGTGCCCGGCAGGCATTGCAAGCTGCCAAGGATCAGTTATACCGTGCCGGCAATGAATGGGGCGGGTACAGAATGACTGCACTTAAGCATGTGGATGAAGCACTGAAGGACGTGGACAGAGCTGAAGCCTTTGCCAAGCAACACCATTACATAAAGTGAGCCGCATGCATTCGGTCACTGGCGTAGTTTAGAACCTCCGCTATAGGCCACAGCCTGCCGATTCTCGCAGCTTGAGCAGCTCGGGCTGGATCAGCGCGTCGACACGAGAGCAGCCCGAGCGAGCTGCTGAGCAAGATCACGGACTGCGTATAGGCGTGCGGGTGCGAGCCGCAGTACGCCGGCCGGACCGTCGCCCCATCGAATCCCGCAGGCGACCGCATTCTCACCATTCCGCATCTATTAATGCGTTTGTGAAAGCGCCGCACCCGGGAATTTAGTTAGGTCGTGCTCTCGACTCCTGAATTCTTCTGCGTTGGAGGCTGGGCATGTCCAAGTCTTTCCCCTCATCCGCCGTCCGGCGGAGTCCCTGCTTGGCTGTTCTGTTTAGAGCAACCATGTATACCTGCCTTGTTGCCACAGTGGCTGCTGGCGCCAGTCAAGCGCAGGACAACACGGCAAACACTCAGAGCGGCAATACGGCCCTGGGTATACACAAAATCAAACACATCATCATCATCATGCAAGAGAATCGCTCGTTCGACAGCTACTTCGGCACCTACCCGGGAGCCGACGGCATTCCCACCAAGGACGGCGAGTTTACGGTTTGCGTTCCAGATCCGGCCAAGGGGACCTGCGTAAGGCCTTTCCATGATCGCAACGACGTGAATGGCGACGGGCCCCACATAGCAGCTGCCGCAATCGCCGATGTCGATGGCGGGAAGATGGACGGTTTCATTGCCTCGGCAGAGAAGGCGAGGAGAGGGTGTTTAAATCCGACGAATCCGGCGTGCGCCCATTTCGCTACGCCGGGCGTCATGGGTTACCACGATCGACGCGAGATTCCAAACTATTGGGAGTACGCGCGAAACTTCGTTTTGCAAGATCACATGTTTGAACCGAACGCCTCCTGGAGTTTGCCCGAACACTTGTTTCAGGTGTCGGAGTGGTCGGCCGACTGTAGCAAGCACAATGAACCTTCGACCTGCGTTAATGAGCTCGATCGTTTTCGCCGCGGCATTTTCGCTTGGACCGATCTGACCTACTTGCTCCACCGCGCGGGCGTGAGCTGGGGCTATTATGTGCAGGAAGGAACCGAGCCGGATTGTGATGACGACGACCCGGCGGATTGCCTCCCTGTGAAGCAGAATGCGCAAACGCCTGGCATCTGGAATCCCCTGCCGTTGTTCGATACGGTCAAGGACGACGGCGAGCTGGGGAATGTCCAGGACCTGGAGAACTTCCTGGCGCAGGCCCAGCGCGGCACCCTTCCTGCAGTTTCCTGGATTGTTCCGTCGGGTGAGGTCAGCGAACATCCCCCATCGAAGGTGAGCGCGGGGCAAACCTATGTCACCCACCTGATCAATATCATCATGCAGGGACCAAACTGGAAGGACTGCGCGATCTTCCTGGCATGGGACGATTGGGGCGGATTTTACGACCACGTGGTTCCCGTGGCGGTGGACGAAAATGGCTATGGGCTACGCGTTCCGGGTCTTGTGATTTCGCCGTACGCGAAGCGCGGGTTCATCGACCATCAGGTGCTGAGTTTCGACGCGTTCGTCAAATTTATCGAAGATGATTTTCTCAATGGTCAGCGACTCGATCCCAAGACCGATGGCAGGCCGGATCCGCGCCCGACAGTGCGGGAAGATGTACCCCAACTCGGCGACCTGCGTGACGATTTCGACTTTGAGCAGCAACCCCGTGCGCCGTTAATCCTCCCGGAGTATCCCCTAACGGATCTACTGCCTCGGCTACCTAGGGGCAACCGGCGACGCGGCGCGCCAAGCGAGCGACTACCCGGGAACGTAGTTCCGCTGCAAGGCCCATCGTAACCGGCATTTGTGAGCAAGGTATCTTGTAGGATCTCAGACGATCTCCGCGCGTGCGTAACTCTCTTCTGAATCCTCAGGCAACCCCCTATCGTCTAACATTCTTTCGCTGTTGAAGTGGCACGCATGGCTAGCCCATCCACGCCTCAAGCGATTCCCGAGATCAACCCCTGGCTGATCGCCATTGCGGTCATGTCGAGCACCTTCATGGAGGTGCTGGATACCACGGTAGTAAACGTCTCTCTTCCGCATATCGCAGGGAGCCTGTCGGCCAGCGTTGACGAGGCTACTTGGACGCTGACGTCTTATCTCGTGGCCAACGCCATCATTCTCCCGATGACCGGCTGGCTCGCCAACAATTTTGGGCGTAAGCGGCTGTTGATGGCATCGGTGGTCGGTTTTACCGTCGCCTCATTCTTCTGCGGGCTGGCTCCTTCGCTACCCTTCTTGATCATCTTCCGTGTTATCCAGGGCGCCTGTGGCGGAGGGCTACAACCGCTGTCGCAGGCCATTCTGCTGGAGGCGTTTCCCGCCGAAAAACGGGGACAGGCGATGGCTTTTTGGGCGCTTGGAATCGTGGTCGCGCCGATGCTTGGGCCGGTGGCGGGGGGGTGGATTACCGACAACTACAGTTGGCGATGGGTGTTTTACATCAATGTCCCGATCGGCGTTATTGCCATAATCCTGACCCAGTTGTTTGTTTTCGATCCGGCTTATCTGCGGCGCAAGGCCAGCAGCGTGGATTACTGGGGCATCGGACTGCTGGTCCTCGGCATGGGATGCCTGCAGATCATGCTCGATAAAGGCCAGGAGGAAGACTGGTTCTCGTCTGACATCATCACGACTCTTGCAGTGCTTGCGGCGGTCGGATTGGGGGGCTTGATTGTCCGAGAGCTGATGACCGATCACCCCATCATTGACCTCACCGTCTTCAAGTACCGATCCTATGCGATCGGCACGTTCCTCATGACGGTGGTGGGATTCGTTTTATATGGAAGTACAGTCCTGCTGCCGCTGCTGATGCAGCAACTGTTGGGGTACACGGCTACGCATGCCGGCGTAACGAATTTTCCCAGAGGGTTTGCTTCATTCCTCGCCATGCCGTTCATCGGCATTCTGACCAACAAAGTAGACACGCGCAAGCTGCTGTTCAGCGGAGTGCTCTTGTCGGCGGCAGCGATGTACATGCTCTCTCGGCTCAGCCTGGATGTGGGCTTTTGGAATTTCTGGTGGCCGCTCATGTTGCAGGGCGCCGCCTTGGGACTGATCTTCGTTCCACTAACGACTGTGACTCATGATCCGATTCCCAGGGAGCGGCTGGGAAACGCTACGAGCATCTTTAACGTGATGCGAAATATCGGTGCGAGCATCGGCATCTCAATGGTGCAGACGCTTCACTACCGCGCGACCCAGCAGCACCTGCACACGCTGGGACAGCATGTCACGCCCGGAAGTGACAAAGCGCAGGCTGTCTTGCAGGGCCTGCAGCAGCATTTCATCATGCAAGGCTCGGATCCAGTGACTGCCGCCCGGCAGGCTTATGAGGCAGTGTGGGGCATGGTAAGCCGGCAAGCGGCCATGCTCTCCTATGACGAAGTTTTCTTCATTCTCGCCATGATTTTCCTGCTGATGGCGCCGCTGGTCCTTATGATGAGGAGGCCGAGGCGCGCCGGAGCCGTTATGGCGCACTAACTCGCCTACGTAATACGCAATTCCGGCCTGCATAGCAGACAACTTCGGACCGCCCGTGCTGAATCTCAAGTCGGCAAGCGTCGGCGCGTCGAACAGGCCATGTATTTGCCGGAACCTCTGAAAACCGGGTTGGACACGCTGTCTTCGGTGGCAACTCTGAGCTGGGCCTTCCTTGGCGCGGTGCTCAATACCGCAGTTGATGTTGTGTCCGGAAGGCAACTGCCACATCCCGATCTGAAGAGCGTGGCCGAAGCGCCTGAGCCGGTGGCAATCATCAAGGGCAGGCGGCCTTCCTCGGCAAGTTCGCGCAGTGTGGCGAGAAGAGACGACGTCGCGTAACTTCGGGACTTTCGCAGAACGTCAAGCCGGGCCGTCCTACGCGTCGTTCTTCGTTACTGTCCCTGTGACTAGCTCCGCACTGCTGAGGTATGATCGATAGGGATGGCGCACGCGTTCCAAACGGACGATCCTCGACTGAATTCGATTGCGGAAAAGGTAGCCGCGCGGGAGCGGCTCAATTCCGATGACGCTCTCGCCCTCTACCGCACAGGTGATGTGCTGGCGGTTGGATGGCTGGCCAACTCGGTCCGCGAGGCGATGCATGGCGACAAGACTTACTTCAACGTCAATCGCCATATCAATCCCACGAATGTTTGTGTGGCTGCCTGCCGGCTTTGCGCCTTTGGCCGCAAGAAAGACTCTGCCGGTGCATACACCATGGCTCTAGAGGAGGCTTTCCAGACGGCAGCCTCAGGCTATACCGAGGCGGTCACCGAGTTTCACATTGTCGGCGGACTCCATCCGGATCTTCCGTTCCAATACTTCCTCGATCTTTGTTCCGGGCTCAAGCAGCGGTTTCCGCAGGTGCACCTGAAGGCCTTCACTATGGTTGAAGTAGCGTACCTGGCGAGGCGAGCCAAGCTCTCGATTGCCGACACGCTCGCCCGGTTGAAAGAGGCAGGTGTCGACTCACTGCCGGGAGGAGGGGCCGAGATTTTCGCGGACCGCGTGCGGCACATCATTTGCGATCACAAAATCGATGGTGATCAATGGCTGGAAACCGCTAGAACAGCTCACCTGCTGGGACTTAAGTCCAACGCGACCATGCTGTATGGGCACGTCGAAAATGATGAAGACCGCGTGGACCACCTGCTCAAGCTCAGGGCGCTCCAGGATGAAACCGGCGGGTTTCAGACCTTCATTCCTCTAGCTTTTCATCCGGACAACACGCCTTTGCAGCACCTGCCGAAAACCACAGGCATGCTCGATATCAAGCAGATCGCGGTGAGCCGCCTGGTGCTCGACAACTTCGCTCACATCAAGGCCTATTGGCAGATGCTCACGCCGAAGATTGCCCAGATCTCGCTTCGCTTCGGAGCGGATGATATCGACGGCACAGTAATAGAAGAGAAGATCTACCATGATGCCGGCGCCACTACTCCCCAGGGCATGCGCCGCGAAGAACTAGTGCGCCTGATCCGTGAAGCTGGGCGTGAACCGGTCGAACGCGACACACTGTACCATCCGGTCACGCGTACCGAAACATCCTTCACTGTAACGGTTTAACGCAAGCAGCATCGTCCTGTCACTCCTCTCTCAAGCCAGTACACACACGCCCGTCATTCCTTCCACGCTTTGCTTGTGATTACCATCACAGCGTTGGGAGCAGATCGGCCCTAGGATCAGTGCCCTAGACGCGGGCCATCAGCCAATCAGAATGCAGTGACTTACGAAATTCCCCGGGTTGAGTCTCAAGACCAAGTCGCGGAGGCAAAGATGAATACTGGAAAGACCCTTGGCCGGATAGTGGGGACACTCATGTTCTTACACTTAGCATTGGGACTTATTGTGCCCTTCGCCTTACTTCAGCGACTGAAGGCGCCACCGGGATTCCTGCTCACTGCGTCGGGTATGCCGAATCGAGTGCGCGGGGCTGTGATGCTGTTGTTCCTGGGCAGCGCGTTCGCGATCGCCATCGCCTGCGCGGCCTTGCGGATCTTTCGTCAGTACAGTTCCACACTGGCGTATTCGCTAATGGCACTGGCCGTCACCAGCTTCTCGTTGCAAGCTGTCGACAACGCACACCTTATGTCCATGCTTTCTCTGAGCCAAGAGTATGCCGTCGCAGGCGCGGAAAAAGCTGAGGTGTTCCAAGCATTAGCCACAATGGCCGGCGCAGCACGGAAGTGGTCGCATTACTCTTTCCTGCTAGTGGTGGTGACCTGGATTTTTCTGCTTTGCAGTGTGCTCTATCGCTTCCGCCTCGTGCCACGTGTGCTGGCCGCTTTCGGCATGATCGCATGCGTGCTCCAAATCGCAGGCGTCACACTGCGC
>Ga0070741_10007721_pt1 | contig 22057 bp, 20 predicted proteins | sample Coa_R1_4_FD_66440 | JGI IMG/M metagenome (GOLD analysis project Ga0070741, IMG submission 66440) | Surface soil microbial communities from Centralia Pennsylvania, which are recovering from an underground coalmine fire - Coalmine... | ecosystem: Environmental > Terrestrial > Soil > Unclassified ... | reverse complement strand
GATCGTCGACTGCCCCGTGCCGTAGCGGTTGTCGAACATGTGCTTCGTCATCGCCTCGTTGACGGCGACGATCGGGAAGCCGAGCTTGCCCTCCGCCTCGAGCGCCTTGAGCCGGATGACGCCGGTCGTCGTCTCTTCGGTGCCGGCGATGATCTCGCCGAGCTGCTCGCGCCGCGCCGAATGGAGGACGCCGATCACGTCGGCGCCGTCGTCCATCGTGAAGTGCGGCTTGTGGTCGACGGCCGCCTCGATGTGGGAGTAGTACGTGTCGTTGTCCTCGCCTTTGATGGCGAAGCACGAGACGTCGTACTCGGAGACGAGCGCCGCGGCGACGTCGTCCTGCGTCGAGAGCGGATTGGACGCGCAGAGCACGACGTCCGCGCCGCCCGCCTTGAGGGTCCGCATGAGGTTCGCGGTCTCGGTCGTCACGTGGAGACAGGCCGAGATGCGGTAGCCGGTGAGCGGCTGCTCGCTCTCGAACCGCTCCCGGATCGCGGCGAGCACCGGCATCTGCCGGTCGGCCCACTCGATCCGCCGCTTCCCCTCCTCCGCGAGGGCGAGATCCTTCACGTCGTAGCGTTGCGTTGCTGCCATCTGGTCCTTTCGTTATGCGACGAGGAGTCGTTCGTGCTTGCGCTGCTCCCACTCGACCCAGGAGGTGTCGTCCATCCCGGCGAGCCAGCCGTCGACGGCGGCGCGGAGCTCGGGCTCGCGGCGCAGCCGTAGGGCGAAGGCGAGATCGCCGATCCCGAGCCCGAAGCGGTTCCGGAGCTCGGCGAGCGAGCGAAGCTGGTTGAGCTCGCGCAGGCCGTATTGCCGGTAGCCGGCGGCGTTGCGCGAGGGGACGACGAGGCCGGCCCGCTCGAGGTAGCGGAGCATGCGCGCCGACCAGCCCGTGTGGGCGGCGGCGTGACCGACATGGAGCGCGTCCATCGCCGGCGACCTTAACACACGTGTGTCAAGGCTTGCGGGCGCGCACTCGCGCGGTGGCGCGGGACACTCGGAAAAATCCCTGCTCAGCGAGGTCTTTCTCGGCCGCGGCGCGCAGCGGCGCGAGCTCCTCCTCGCTCACGTCGCCGCGGGAGCGCACGTAGTCGAGCAGATCGTCGAGCTCGGTCACCTCGAGATCCTGCGGCCCGGGGACGGGCTCGATCTCGACGTCGGCGAGGAACGGCGCGAGCTCCACCTCCACCCGCTCGATCGTGAAGCGCTCGCGGGTCTTCGCCCACTGGCTGTCGGGCGGCGGCGGCGCGAGCTCGCGCAGCTCGCGGAGATGGTCGAGGCCGATCGCCGTCGCCCGGAACACGCCGCCCGGCCGCAACACCCGCGCGATCTCGGCAAGCGCGCGCGGGCGGTCCTCGACGTGGAAGAGCATGTGGTTCGCGATCACGGCGTCGAACGACTCGTCGGCGAACGGGAGATCCTGCACGTCCGCGACGGCGTACTCCGCCCGGTCGCCGAGCGCGGCGCGCGCCGCTTCGACCATCCCCGCGGAGAAGTCCGTCAGCGTCAGCCGCCAGCCGGGCGGGATGCGGTCGAGATTCTCGCGCCAGATGTTCCCGTCGCCGCAGCCGACCTCGAGCACGTCGGCCTCGTCCCCGAAGTCGTAGCCGTCGAAGACCCAGTGCGGATAGTGGACGGGCGTCCGCGAGTACTTGTCGTGGAGCGCGATCCGCGCCCGCAGATTCGCGTTCGTCGAGTACTGCTCGCGCACCTTGGCCTGCTCGGTCATGTCTCTCCTCTCAGTCGCGCGACGAGCCGGTCGAGCGCGGCCTCGTCGGCGCCGGCGGAGAGGAGGCGCGCCCGGATCCCGTCCGTCGCCTCGATCTCCTCGAGCACCTCGGCGAGCGTGCGTCCGGGCGGTCGGAGGATCCGCAGGCGCCGCTCGCGCTCGGCCTCGTCCGGGGCGCTCGCGATCCATTCGTGGTTGTGCGGGCCCCACTGCTCGTCGCTCAGCGCGTGGTCGGCGGCGATCACGTCGGGCTCGACGCCCGCCAGCCAGAGCGCCATGCCGCAGGCGATGCCCGTCCGGTCGCGGCCGCCGGCGCAATGGATCGCCGCGGGAGGATCGGCGTTGCCGAGCAGCGTGAGCGCCTGCGCGAGCTCGTGACGATAGGTGTCGGCGAGCGCGAGATACGCCTCCTTCATCGACGGCCAGTCCCAGGCAGCCGGGACCGGCCGCGGATCCATGCCGTGCCGCACGACGGGCACGGGGAGCGGCTCGTACTCGTCCCCGGCGTCCTCCCGGTCCGGCCGCAGGTCGACGATGAGCGAGACGCCGTAGTCGACGAGCGCCTGCCGGCCCTCGGGGCTCAGGCCCGGGAGCCAGTCGGCGCGGACGACGACGCGGTACGCCGTCTCTCCGCCGCCGGCGAGCGGCAGTCCCCCGAGGTCGCGGACGTTGACGCAGCCGTCCCAGCGGAGGATCCGCTCAGGGGGCGCTGGTGCCTTCGCGTCCATACCTGTCCTCGAGGCGGACCACGTCGTCGAGATGCGGTGTCGACACCTCGAGGATCGTCGTGTCCTCGAGCGCGGTGATGCGATGGACGGTGCCGGGCCGGTAGTGGAAGCACGCGCCGCCGGTGACGATCTCCTCGTCGAGCGCCTCCTGGCCCGGATCCCCGAGCTCGAGCCGCGCGCGGCCGCTCTGGACGTACCAGCTCTCGTCCTTCTCCCGGTGGAACTGGAGGGACAGCGACTCGCCCGCGCGGACGAACAGGACCTTGCCGACATAGGCGTCGGCGTGCGCCCAGATGAGCTCCCAGCCCCACGGCTTCTCGACGCGGCGAGCGTCGAACGAGAAGCGGTCGAGCGTGCCGTAGTTCGGGGACTCGAGCATCAGGCGAGTTGCCGGTGCGGCTTCCAGTCGGGGTGCGCGTCCATGAACTCCGTCGCGCGGCGCAGGTCCTTCGGCGTGTTGACCGTCAGCCAGACGCCGTCGTGGCGATAGGCGCGGAGCCTGCCTTCGCCCGCGAGCTGCGGGAACGTCGACTGCTCGTGGTCGCCCTTCTCCGGCAGGAGGGCGAGCGCCTCCTCGCCGAGGACGTAGACGCCGGAGTTGACCCAGTGCTCGAGCTTCGGCGCCTCGCGGAAGCCGGTCACTGTCCCGTCCTCGGTCAGCTCGACGACGCCGAACGGCGAGTTCACCTGCGCGACGACGATCGTCGCCGCAGCGCCGCCGCGCCCGTGGTCGTCGAGCAGCGAGGCGAAGTCGACGTCGAGGATCTCGTCGCCGTTGAGCGCGAGGACAGGCCCCGACTCCGCGCGGCGCGACGCCGCGAGCCGCAGGCCGCCGCCGCGGCCGAGGGGCTCCGTCTCCCCCACCACGTCGATCTCGGCGCCGAGCCCCGCGAGCGCGTTGAGGAAGATCTCCTCGTCGCCGGCGCGGCAGGCGACGATGACCCGCATCACTCCCGCGTCGACGAGCCGCGCGACGGTGTACTCCGCGAGCGGGAAGCCGGCCACCGGCACGAGCGGCTTCGGCAGCCCCTGCGCCGCCTCGCCGAGCCGCTCCGCCTTCCCGCCCGCCAGGAGGAGAGCCTCCATCAGCTCTGCAGCTCCCGCTCCGGCGCCTCGGGCAGGACGTCCGTCGGCGAGATCCGCCGGCCCGTCCCCTCGTACGCGAAGCCGAGCGCGCGGACGGCGTCCGGGTCGAGGAGGTTGCGCCCGTCGACGATGAGCGGATGCCGCATCGCCCGGCGCGTCTCCTCGCTCGGGAACTCGAGGAGCTGCGGCCACTCGGTGACGATCACCGCCGCGTCCGCGTCCGTCACCGCTTCGAGCGGCGTGGCGCAGAGCGTGACTCCCTGCAGCTCGGGGCGCGCGATCGGGTCCCAGCCGCGCACCTCGGCGCCCTCCGCGAGCAGCCGCGAGGCGAGGACGAGCGACGGCGCCTCCCGCATGTCGTCGGTGTTCGGCTTGAAGGCGAGGCCGAGCAGCGCGACCGTCTTGCCGCGCAGCTTGCCAAGGTGCCGCTCGAGCTTGTTGAGGACGCGCCGCTTCTGCAGCTCGTTCACCTCGATCACGGCGTTCATGAGATGGAAGTGGTAGCCCGAGTTCGCCGCGAGCTGCTTCAGCGCGAGCGAGTCCTTCGGGAAGCACGAGCCGCCCCAGCCGATGCCGGCGCGGAGGAAGTGCGGCCCGAGCCGGTGGTCGAGACCGATCCCCTTCGCGACGTGCTGGACGTCGGCGCCGACGAGCTCGCAGACGTTCGCGATCTCGTTGATGAAGCTGATGCGGGTGACGAGGAACGCGTTCGCCGCGAGCTTGATCATCTCGGCCGAGTTGACGTCGGCACGGACGACCGGCCCGTCGATCCCCGCGTGGAGCGCCTCGACCGCGTCACCGTCCGCCTCGTCGAACGCGCCGATCACGACGCGGTCGGGCTCCATGAAATCCCGGACGGCCGTTCCTTCCGCCGTGAACTCCGGGTTCGAGACGTATCCGACGGCGTCGAGGCCGCGCGCGTCGAGCGCGGCACGAACCTTCTCCCCGGTCCCGACGGGGACGGTCGACTTCATGACGATCGTCGCGCGCGCGTCGTCGGGGAGCTCGTCGATCACCGTCCAGACGGCGGAGAGGTCGGCGTCGCCGGCGTACGTCGGCGGCGTCCCGACGGCGACGTAGAGGAACTCCGCACCGTCCACGGCCTCCCGCATGTCGAGCGTGAACGAGATCCGCTCCCTGTTCCGCGCGAGGACGTCGTCGAGGCCCGGCTCGTAGATCGGCACCTCGCCGTTCCGGAGCCGCTCGATGCGCTCGGAGATGACGTCGCGCAGGACGACCTCGTGGCCGAGGTCGGCGAAGCAGGCGCCGGTGACGAGGCCGACGTAGCCGGCTCCGAAGACTGCGATCCTCGCCACGCTTCTAGGGTAGTCGCTGGTAGTCGCCCACTCAGCGGCCGAGCGGCTTGAGGCTCTCGGCGATCGCGAGCATCGTCGAGTTCGAGAGGTTGTTGAGGATCGAGTTGACGACCCAGTAGCTCGCCTTCGCGGTGCGGATCGCGACCATCTGGATCTGGCCGCTCGACGTGTAGACGCCGAGCGTCTCGTGGTGGTACTTCAGGTGGTACGTCGGGCTCTGGAGGATCGGCGCGGAGCTCCAGTTCGACTCCTCGATCTGCCAGTACTCGACTCCACCGTTGACGTTGAACGTGAGGACGAGCTCCTGCTTGCCCGCGAGCGGGCTGAAGAGCCGGACGCCCTCGTTCTGGGAGAGCGCCGAGCCGAGCGCGACCTTCCCCGGCACCATAAGCCGGAAGTGCGCCTTCGGGTACTCCCCGCGGACGGCGGAGAGCGTGACCGGGAGGCCGTCCTGCACCTGCGGCGGCACCTTCGTCTTCGACGGGTTCGACGAGCTCGGCAGTGTCAGTCTGCCGCTGAAGCACGTCCCGATCGCGGCGACGGTGAGCGGGTCGTTCGCCTGCCGCGCGAACGCTCCGATCGCGGACGTCATCGGCGCGATCCGCGCGCAGGAGCCGAAGTAGGGCGCAAGCTGCTGCGCCGCCTGCTTCGCCGTCGCCTGCTGCGGGTTGTAGTAGATCGTCGTCGGATGCGTGAGCCTCGGCGCGTCCGCCTGGACGCTCTGCGGGAGCTTCGTCGTCGCGAAGCCCTGCCGCTTCAGGAGGACCGTCGTGTTCGCCGCCTCGCCGGTGACGTTGCCGGCGTTGAGGACGAGCACCGAGATGTCCTTCTTCGCGAGCTTCTTCGCGCTCTTCCCGCCACCGCTCTTCTTGACCGGCGCCTTCGGCACGACCGGATTGCTGAACCGGTGGACTGCCGCGGCGACGACCTGGTGCGTGGCCTGCAGCTCGTCCGCGCCTCCGCTCGTGACGAACGGCGTGAGGTCGGTGATCGGGATCGAATTGCGGACGAGATGGCCCGGCGGCAGCTTGTACGCGAGGTTGAGGTACCGCTGCACCTCGCTGAAGTCGAGCCCGGCGCCGCCGTACTTGATCACCTCGAGATTCCCCTTGAGAGCGCCGACGAGCTCAGCGATCAGGCGGATGTTCGTGATCGAGAGCTCCTGGCGGAGCCGGGTCTTGAGCGCTGCCATGAACAGCTGCTGGCGGCCGTTGCGGTAGATGTCGGAGTCGAAGTGACGGAAGCGGACGTACGAGAGCGCCTGGCCGCCGTCGAGCCTGTAATAGCCGGGCTGCAGGTTGATCGCCGACGTCCCCGTGTGCGGCGGGATGTAGTACCGCTGGTCGACGTTCATGTACACGCCGTGCAGCCGGTTGACGATCTGCTTGAAGGCGTGGAAGTCCAGCGTGATCAGGTAGTTGATCTTCAGGCCGGTGAGGTGCTCCATCGTGTCGACCGCCGCCGCCGGACCGCCGTTGCTGCCGCAGTCGGCCCACGCCGCGTTGATCCGGTCCGTCGTCGTCGCGACGTCCCCCTTGCAGTAGATGGGGACGGAGAGGTCGCGGGGGAACGAGAGCAGCGACAGCGTGTCGTTCGTCGGATCGGCCCGGATCAGCATCAGCGTGTCCGAGTTGGAGCCCGCGTACGCGCTCGTCCCGGTGCCGGCGCGGTGGTCGTAGCCCGCGACGAGCGCGATCGCCGGCTGGGACGGGGACTTGATCGGGGCGACGACGGTCGCCGCCTGGTGCCCCGCCCGCGTGTGCGTCGAGATCGCGCCGAGGCTCTCGTGCGCGTAGAGGTAGAGGCCGCCGCCGATCCCCGCGCCGATCACGACGAGGACGAGCGCGAACCAGCCGGCGCCGCGCAGGATCTGCCGCACGAATGGACGCCGCGGAGGATCCGGCGGCTTGTAACGCGTGACGGAGGTCATCAGCGGCGGCGCAGTCGACTGGCCGTTGCCATTGGGGCCGCCGGCCCGTCCGATTCCGCGCTTCAGCGTCGTCCGCATACGAGTTCGGCGCCAAACCGGCGCCGTGGTCGAGGATAGCTCAGGCTTCCTAAGAAACCGAAGAGAGTTTCTCCACGGCTTCCTCGCCCCCTGCCGGCTCGTACGCGAGATTCGGCCGGAGCCACCGCTCGGCCTCGTCGAGCGAAACGCCCTTGCGGCCCGCGTAGTCCTCGACCTGGTCGCGGCCCAGCCGCCCGACGGAGAAGTAGCGCGCCTCGGGATGCGCGAGGTAGATGCCGCTCACGCTCGCAGCAGGCGTCATCGCGAACGTCTCGGTGAGCGCGAGCCCGGCCTCCTCGGCGCCGAGGAGCGCGAAGAGCTTCGGCTTCTCGCTGTGATCGGGGCAGGCGGGGTACCCGAACGCGGGCCGGATGCCGCGGAAGCTCTCGGCGAGCAGCTGCTCGGGCGCGAGCTTCGGCCCGGTCTCGTACCAGGCGCGGCGCGCGACCTCGTGGACGTACTCGGCGAACGCCTCGGCAAGCCGGTCGGCGAGCGCCTTGACCATGATCGAGCGGTAGTCGTCGTGCTCGGCCGCGTAGCGGGCGGCGAGCTCGTCGGCGCCGATCCCCGCAGTGACGGCGAAGGCGCCGATGTGGTCGCCCGCCGGCGCGACGTAGTCGGCGAGCGAGCGGTTCGGGCGCGAGTCGCCGTAGTCCGTCTGCTGGCGGAGGAAGCAGAAGCGCGCCTCTCCGGCGACGACGTCGTCCCCCTCCGCACGAGCGGGCCAGAACCCGAACACGCCCTTGGCCTGCAACAGCCGGTTGTCGACGATCTCGTCGAGGAGCTGCTGCGCGTCGTCGTAGAGCTCGCGCGCGGCCGGCTCCTCGAGGATCTTGGGGAACTTCCCCTTCAGCTCCCAGGCGTGGAAGAAGAACTGCCAGTCGATGTAGTCGCGCAGCTCGGCGAGCTCGGGCTCGATCGTGCGCACGCCCGTGAACTCCGGCACCGGCAGGTCGTCGAACGAGACCCGCTGCGGGTTGGCACGCGCCTGCTCGATCGTGAGGAGCGGCTTGCGCTCCTTCTCCGCGTGGAGCTCGCGCAGCCGTTCCTGCTCGGCGCGGTTCTCCGTGTCGAGGCGCTCCTTCCGGCCCGGCTCGAGGAGGTCGGAGACGACGCCGACGACGCGCGAGGCGTCGAGGACGTGGACGACCGGCTGCGAGTACGCCGGGGCGATCCGCACCGCCGTGTGCTGCCGCGAGGTCGTGGCGCCGCCGATCAGAAGCGGCAGTTCCATGCCGCGCCGCTCCATCTCGCGCGCGACGTCGACCATCTGGTCGAGCGACGGCGTGATCAGGCCCGACAACCCGACGACGTCCGCGCCCTCCTCGACCGCGGTGTCGAGGATCCGCTCCGCCGGCACCATCACGCCGAGGTCGATCACCTCGTAGTCGTTGCAGCCGAGGACGACGCCGACGATGTTCTTGCCGATGTCGTGGACGTCCCCCTTCACCGTCGCGAGCACCGCCTTGCCGCGCGCGCGCGGCGGCCCGCCGGACGCGGCCTGCTCCGCCTCCATGTACGGCTCGAGATAGGCGACGGCGCGCTTCATCGCGCGCGCGCTCTTCACGACCTGCGGGAGGAACATCTTCCCGGCTCCGAAGAGGTCGCCGACGACCTGCATGCCGGACATGAGCGGGCCCTCGATCACGTCGAGCGGGCGCTCCGCGCGCTGCCGGGCCTCCTCGGTGTCCTCCTCGATGAAGTCGACGATCCCGTGCACGAGCGCGTGCTCGATCCGCTTCTCGACCGGCGCCTCGCGCCAGGAGAGGTCGACCTCGCGTCGCATCCCTTCGCCCTTGACGCGCCCGGCGTACTCGACGAGCCGCTCGGTCGCGTCCTCGCGCCGGTCGAAGATCACGTCCTCGACGAGCTCGAGGAGCTCGGGAGCGATGTCCTCGTAGACGACGAGCTGGCCTGCGTTGACGATTCCCATGTCGAGCCCCGCGCGAATGGCATGGAAGAGGAACGCCGAGTGCATCGCCTCGCGCACGGCGTCGTTGCCGCGGAACGCGAAGCTGAGGTTGGAGATGCCGCCGCTCGTCTTCGCGCCCGGGCAGCGCTCCTTGATCAGCGGCAGCGCCTCGAGGAACGCCTTCGCGAAGCCGCGATGCTCCTCGATCCCCGTCGCGACGGCGAGGACGTTGCAGTCGAAGATCAGATCCTCCGGCGGGAAGCCGGCCTCCTCGGTGAGGAGCTTGTAGGCGCGCTCGCAGATGCCGACCTTCCGCTCGACGGTCTCGGCCTGGCCCTGCTCGTCGAAGGCCATGACGACGACGCCGGCGCCGTAGCGGCGGACGCGCCGCGCCTCCTCGAGGAACTTTTCCTCCCCCTCCTTGAGCGAGATCGAGTTGACGACGCCCTTGCCCTGGATGCACTTGAGTCCGGCCTCGAGGACGCCCCAGCGGGAGCTGTCCACCATGATCGGGAGACGCGCGGCCTCGGGCTCCGTGGCGACGAGGTTGAGGAAGGTCGTCATCGCCCGCTCGCCGTCGAGCAGGTCGGCGTCCATGTTCACGTCGAGGAGATTGGCGCCGCCGCGCACCTGCTCGAGCGCGACGTCGACCGCCTCCTGGAACTTGCCCGCCTCGATCAGGCGGCGGAAGCGCGCGGAGCCGGTGACGTTCGTCCGCTCGCCGACCATCGTGAAGTTGGAATCCGGGCGGAGCTCGAGCGGCTCGAGGCCGCTGAAACGGGTCGCCGGCTTCCGCGCCGGAACCTCGCGCGGCGCAACGCCGTCGACCGCGGCGACGATCCGGCGGACGTGCTCCGGCGTCGTGCCGCAGCAGCCGCCGACGATGTTGACGAGGCCGTCGCGCGCGAACTCGCCGAGGAAGCGGCTCGTGTCCTCGGGCTGCTCGTCGTGCTCGCCGAGCGCGTTTGGCAGCCCGGCGTTCGGATGGCATGCGACCCACGTCGGCGCGATCTCCGCGAGATCCTCGACGAACGGCCGCATCTCGGCGGCGCCGAGCGAGCAGTTGACGCCGACGACGAGCGGGTTCGCATGCTCGACGGAGATCCAGAACGCCTCGACGGTCTGGGCCGAGAGGTTGCGCCCGCTCTTGTCGATCGCCGTGAAGGAGAGCCAGAGCGGCAGCTCGGGCGCGGCGTCCTGCGCGGCGAAGATCGCGGCCTTGCAGTTGAGCGTGTCGAAGACCGTCTCGATCAGGAGGAGATCCGCGCCGCCTTCGCGCAACGCGCGGATCTGCTCCGCGTAGACCTCCACGACCTCGTCGAACGTCGCCGAGCGGTAGGACGGATCGTCGACCTTCGGCGAGAGCGAGAGCGCGATGTTGAGCGGCCCGACCGAGCCGGCGACGAGCCGGCCTCCGAACTCGTCCGCCACCTCGCGCGCGAGCCGGGCGCCCTCGAGCGACATCTCCGCGGCGACGTCCTCGAGCGCGTAGTCCGCCTGGCCGATCCGCGTCGCTGTGAACGTGTTCGTCGTCGCGATGTCGGCGCCCGCCTCGAAGTAGGCGCGGTGGATGTCGCGGACGACGTCCGGCCGCGTCAGGTTGAGGAGGTCCGGATCGCCGGCGACGTCGCGCGGATGGTCGGCGAAGCGCTCGCCGCGGTAGGCCTCCTCCCCGCGCACCTGCTTCTGGATGAGCACGCCCCACGAGCCGTCGAGGACGGCGATCCGCTGCCTGAGGATGGATTCGAGCTGTTCCCGGGTGTCCTGCACGGTCTCTCCTTCAACTGCCCGGGAGCGGCGCTCTCGAGCGCTTTAGGCGTTTGTTGACCCGGTCGCCAAGCTGCCTGTCAAAGCTCTCCGGGTGCGAAAAGGCTACCTGGCGCGTCGAGCCGGCGGCTGACGCTAGGGTGCCCGCTCGTGGGGGAGGTACACGACGGCGCGTCGCTGCGGGAAGCGCTGCTCCCGATCGCGAGCGATTTCTCGTTCACCTGGATCGGCGAGGCGCGCGTCCTCTTCGACGATCTCGAGCCGCGCCGCTTCGCGGAGCTCCACTCGAACCCGACAGCGCTCCTCTCCGAGCTCACCGACGACGACCTCGAGCGCGCGCTCACGCCCGACTACCTCTCGCGCCTCGAGCGTGTCCGGGGACGGCTCGCGCGCGACCGCGGCTACGAGACGTGGTGGACGGAGCAGGAGCGGCCCGACGACTTCCTCGTCGCCTACTTCTCCGCGGAGTTCGGGCTCGACGAGAGCCTGCCGGTCTACTCCGGCGGGCTCGGGATCCTCGCGGGCGACCATCTGAAGGCGGCCTCGGAGCTCGGCGTCCCGCTCGTCGGCCTCGGCCTCTTCTACCGGCGCGGCTACTTCCGCCAGCGCCTCGACGAGCACGACCGGCAGACGGAGCGGTACCCGCGCAACGACGCGAGCCGGCTGCCGCTCGAGCTCGTGCCGATGGCGCCCGTCGTCGAGCTCGCGGACGCGAGCGGCGAGCTCGTGCCCGTGCGGCTCGGCGTCTGGAAGGCGCAGATCGGGCGCATCTCCCTCTACCTCCTCGACACGAAGATCTCCGGCAATCCCGAGTGGGCGCGCGACGTGACCGACGTCCTCTACGGCGGCGACCGGGAGAACCGCCTCCGCCAGGAGCTCGTGCTCGGCGTCGGCGGCGTCCGCGTGCTGCGGCGGCTCGGCCTCGCCCCGACGGTCTTCCACATGAACGAGGGGCACTCCGCCTTCTTCCAGCTCGAGCGGCTCCGCGAGCTCGTCGAGGAGGAAGGGCTCGCGGCCGACGAGGCACTCGAGCAGCTGCGCGAGTCGACGGTGTTCACGACGCACACGCCGGTGCCGGCGGGCAACGAGGTGTTCGACCCCGAGCTCGTGCGGCGCAACGTCGGGGAGCTCGTCGAGCGCTGCGGACTCGGCTGGGCCGAGTTCGCCGAGCTCGGCAAGGTCGCGCCGGAGGACGAGCTCTTCGGGCTGACGCCGTTCGCCCTGCGGACGTCGCGCTACGCGAACGGGGTCTCGGAGCTGCACGGCGAGGTGTCGCGCGAGATGTGGCACGGCCTCTGGCCGGGGCTCCCGGTCGGCGAGGTGCCGATCACGTCCATCACGAACGGCGTCCACCAGCGGACGTGGCTCTCCCGCGAGCTCGAGGAGCTGCTCGGCGACACGGATCCGCAGTTCGAGCGCGCACGCGACGTGCCGGCGGAGTCGCTCTGGGCCGCGCACCGCACCGCGAAGGACAGGCTTCTCGACTTCATCGTCACGACGCGCGGGGCGCGCGAGCTCGATCCCGACGTCCTGACGATCGGCTTCGCGCGCCGCTTCGCGACGTACAAGCGCGCGAGCCTCCTCTTCGCGAAGCCGGAGCGGCTCGCCGCGCTGCTCGCGGATCCCGACCGGCCGGTCCAGATCCTCGTCGCGGGCAAGGCGCACCCGGCGGACGAGGGCGGCAAGGACGTCATCCAGCAGGTCGTCGACTTCGCCCGCGAGCCGGCTGCGGCGGGGCGTGTCGTCTTCCTCGAGGACTACGAGATGACGCTCGCGCGGCGGCTCGTGCAAGGCGTCGACGTCTGGCTGAACACGCCGCGGCGGCCGTTCGAGGCGTCGGGCACGTCGGGAATGAAGGCGGCGCTGAACGGCGTCCTCAACTGCTCGATCCTCGACGGCTGGTGGGCGGAGGCGTACTCACCGGCGTACGGGTTCGCGATCGAGGGCGACGTCGAGCCGGGCGCGGCGGACGCGGAGCAGGACGCAGCGGACGCCGAGTCGCTGTTCGCCGTCCTCGAGGGGCAGGTGCTGCCGGCGTACTACGAGCGGGACGAGGCGGGACTGCCGGAGCGCTGGATCGCCCTGATGCGCGAGTCGATCGCCGAGCTCGGCCCGCGCTTCGGCACGGCGCGGATGGTGGCGGAGTACGTCGAGCGGCTGTACCTACCCGCGCACGAAGGCTCGTCCCGGCTCGTCGCGTAGCATCGGGACATGTGCCGGAACATTCGCGTTCTCTACAACTTCGATCCGCCCACGTCCTCCGACGAGATCGACGCCGCCGCGCTCCAGTACGTCCGCAAGGTCAGCGGCATGAACAAGCCGTCGCAGGCGAACGAGCAGGCGTTCCACCGCGCCGTCCACGAGATCGCGCACATCACCCACCACCTGCTCGAGGATCTCGTCACGACCGCGCCGCCGAAGGACCGCGAGGTCGAGGCGGAGCGTCGCCGCGCCCGCGCCGTCGCCCGCTTCGGCTAGCGCCGGACGTGAGCGACGCCCCGAACGAGTTCGAACGACTCGTCGGCGACGCGCTCGACGAGCTTCCCGAGGACATCGCGGCGTTGATGTCCAACGTCGCCGTCACCGTCGAGGACGAGCCGCCGCCGGGCGAGCGCCTCCTCGGCCTCTACCACGGCATCCCGTGGGGCAGGCGCGGCCCGTACTACGCCGGCGTCCTGCCGGACAAGATCACGATCTACCGCGGCCCCCTCGAACGCGCCGCGCACGGCGATCCGGAGCGGCTGCGGCGCCAGGTACGCCGCACTGTCTTCCACGAGATCGCCCACCACTTCGGGATCAGCGACCAGCGCTTACTCGACATAGACCGCTACTAAGTAGCTCGCGAGTCCTGCGGACTCGCTCGCTTGGACAAGGAACTGCGCACGCCGGAGGCCGCGCTCTCCGGCGCGCGGAGTTCCGTTCCTGCTCTGGCGCGAGCGCTAGCTCGCGCCAGAGACTTCGAGTTGATTCTCCGCGTGGCGGATGCGCTGTTCGAGCTGCCAGCGGTCGGCGGTGGACTCGCCGGACTCGAGCTTCTCCAGCTCCGCCTGCGCCTCCTCGAGCTGCCGCTGCGCGCGCGCCGTGTCGATCTCCCCCGCGGCGACGGCATCGTCGACGAGAGCGATCGCCCGGCTCTCGAGCACCTGGAAGAAGCCGGGGCCGGTCGCGAACTCCTTCACCTCGCCGTCGCCCGTGTGGACGCGCGTCGAGCCGGCCTTGAGCATCGCGACGAGCGGCGCGTGGCGTGCGAGGACGCCGATCTCTCCGGACTGGCCGGGGACGATGAGCATCTCCGCCTCGCCCTCGAACGCCGCACCCTCCGGCGTCACGACCGAGACGGGAAAGAGCGGATGATCGGCCACGCCTCCGGCTCCTACGCGGTCGCGCCGGCGGTCTCGGCCTCGGCGTCGGCGCCCGCGAGCTGCTTGCCGCGCTCGACGGCCTGCTCGATCGTCCCGACCATGTAGAAGGCCTGTTCGGGAAGGTCGTCGTGCTTGCCGTCGAGGATCTCCGTGAAGCCGCGGATCGTGTCCTCGAGCTTCACGTACTCGCCCGGCGTGCCGGTGAACTGCTCGGCGACAAAGTTCGGCTGCGAGAGGAAGCGCTCGATCTTGCGCGCCCGCTGCACGACGAGCTTGTCCTCGTCGGAGAGCTCGTCGATGCCGAGGATGGCGATGATGTCCTGCAGGTCGGTGTAGCGCTGCAGCACCTCCTGCACGCGCGTCGCCGTCCGGTAGTGCTCGTCGGAGACGATGCCCGGCTGCAGCGCACGCGACGTCGAGCGCAGCGGATGCACCGCCGGGTAGATCCCCTTCTCCACGATGCCGCGGTCGAGGACGGTCGTCGCGTCGAGGTGGGCGAACGTGTTCGCCGGCGCCGGGTCGGTGAGGTCGTCCGCGGGGACGTAGATCGCCTGCACCGACGTGACGGAGCCCTTCTTCGTCGACGTGATCCGCTCCTGCAGCTGGCCCATCTCCGTCGCGAGCGTCGGCTGGTAGCCGACGGCGCTCGGCATGCGGCCGAGCAGCGCCGAGACCTCCGAGCCCGCCTGGACGAACCGGAAGATGTTGTCGATGAACAGGAGGACGTCCTGGCCCTCGTCGCGGAAGTACTCCGCCATCGTCAGGCCGGACAGGCCGACGCGCAGGCGCGCGCCCGGCGGCTCGTTCATCTGGCCGTAGACCATCGCGACCTTGTCGATGACGCCCGACTCGGTCATCTCGTTCATCAGGTCGTTCCCCTCGCGGGTGCGCTCGCCGACGCCTGCGAAGACCGAGACGCCGCCGTGCTGCATCGCCACGTTGTGGATGAGCTCCTGGATGAGGACGGTCTTGCCGGTGCCGGCGCCGCCGAAGAGCCCGACCTTGCCGCCGCGCACGTACGGCGCGATGAGGTCGACGACCTTGAGGCCCGTCTCGAAGATCTCGACCGTCGGGGAGAGGTCGGCGAAGCCGGGCGGCGAGCGGTGGATCGGCCAGCGCTCGCCCTTCGACGGCTCCTTGCCGTCGACGGGGTCGCCGATCACGTTCCAGATCCGGCCGAGCGTCTCGTTGCCGACGGGCACGGAGATCGGCTCCTGCGTGTCGACGATCTCGACGCCGCGCGCGAGTCCGTCCGTCGTCTCCATCGCGACCGCACGGACGCGGTCGTCGCCGAGGTGCTGCTGCACCTCCGCGATCAGCTCGCGGGTGCCGTCCTCGGTCGGAACCTGGACGCTAAGAGCGTGGTAGATCTCGGGCAGCCGGTCAGGGAAGACGGCATCGAGCACGACGCCCTTGATCTCGACGATCTTTCCCGTGTTCTTGCCGTTCTTGTCGGCCACTGTGTCTCCCCTGACGTGAGGTCGGATGCGGCGCGCACTCTAGCCAAGTGCCTGCCTCAGGCCTTCGGAGAAGCGACCTTCTCGACGTGCTCGTGCGAGGGCCAGAGGCCGGCCGGAGCGTCGACGAGCCGCGCGAGCGCGTCGACGACGGGCTCGTAGTCGGCGCGGCGGCGGCAGAAGCGCTCCCACGCGAGGTCGTGATCCTCGACGACGGGCACGCCGACCTCGTCGAGGTGGACGAGGACGCGCTCGAACGCCTCCCGGTCGACGGGCTCGATCTCGCGGTCGGCGACCCGGTAGACGAAGAAGGAGCGCAGCCGCCCGACCGCGTTGAGCCCGGCCCGGTAGAACATCCACGCGGCCGCGTTCCCCGTGCCGGACGCCTGGATCGCGGAGAGCCGGAAGTTCGCCGCCTCGAGCAGCGTCGCGACCGACGTCACCCACGAGTGCCACGGCTCCGACGAGCGGAAGAAGACGAGCATCGGGTGCGTGTAGTGCGTCTCCCCCACGTCGACGATCCAGCGCTCCCACTCCGGCCAGAGCGCGTCGAGCGTCTCGATCCCGGCGAAGACGTGGTGGCGCTCGATCAGCGTCAGCGCGTCGGGCGGCGAGCCGGCGCGCGTGTCGAGCATCGCGACGACGGACTCGCGGCGGGAGAAGGCCGCGTTGAGCGTCGGGAGGTACGTGATCACGAGCGCGAGGAGGCCGAGCCCGATCGTCGCGTCGGCGAACGCTGCGACCGCTCCGCCGACGCCGTCCGGCCGCTCGAAGCCGAGCGTGAACAAGGACGAGCCGCTCACGACGACGGCGCTGCCGAAACCGCCGCCGTCGACCGCCCAGAAGATCCCGGCGAAGCCGAGCAGGGTCGCGATCAGCCAAACGAGCGGCAGCCCGAGCACGGCGATCGGCGCGCCGTAGACCATGATCGCGTCCACCGCCTCCCGCTCGACGGCGCCGCGCAGCCGCGTGATCGCGCGGAGGAGGCGGAAGACCCAGTAGAAGACGATCCGCGAGCGGAGCTGGACGCCGCGCGGGATGACGAACGCCCGGATCGCCTCGAGCAGCGAGTAGGCGACGACGCCACCACCGACGACCGCCGCGAGGATGCGCACCGCCTCCATCGCGCGAGCCTATCCCGGGTGACGATTCGAGCGCCTGCGCCGTATCCTCGCCCGGATGAAGCGCCTTCTCGCCGTGGCCGCGCTCGCCGCGCTCGCGCTGGCGGCAGCCGCGTACGGCGGCGGCCGGCACGGGCCTTCGGCGGTCAGCTCGAGCCGGCTCGTCGACGGCGGGAAGATCCGGATCACGGCGACGGTCGCCACGCCGGTGCAGGCTGGACACGATCTCGGCGTCGCCTTCTCCATCGAGAACGTCTCGAGGCAGACACGCGAGATCCAACTCTGTTGCACGAGCCTCTGGCTCGTCGTGCGCTCGCCCGACGGGACGCGGTACGACACGCGGGTCCCGCTCAGAGACGCGATCTGGCCGTTCATCCGACCCCTGAAGCTGCGCGCCGGCCAGACGGTCACGCGAAGCGCAGGGGTGCTTCGCGTGCGCTGGAGCGGCCCGCTCCGGATCACTCCGGGCTGGAATCGGACGTCACTCCCGCCGCTGGCCGTCGGCGTCACGTCGCCGGGACCTCCGCGCGACGACCGGACGGCGCTCGGTGACGTCGTCTCCGCCACGGGCGGTCTGCTCGACAGGTGCCGCCCCCAGGCGCCCGGGATCGCGGTCACCGGCGAGATCGACGCGCCGGAGAAGAGCGCACCGCCGATGCGGGCGCGCTGCTCGATCGGCCTCCGGCATGAGCGCCGCTTCGACGTCGCACAGGTGCTCATCGAGACGCCGCCGGGCTATCACGCGATCCACCTGCGCTCTCCGTACGAGCAGTTCACGTGGCCGAAGACCGGGAAGTCGGGCGGACTCGAGAACGCCGAGGCGGTCGGCTGGCTGTTCGTCGTGACGCGCGCCGGCGCGACGTCGGTCGACTCCACCGCCATGGAGACGACCAAGCCGGGCAAGCCGATGGCGCCCGACTGGCAGTGGACGACCGCCGGCTTCCAGGGCCATCCCGGCGGCTCGAAGTGCGGCGGCACGGGCGGCGGAGGCGGCGGCTACCCAGGCCCGCTCGTCGAGTTCGTCTCGGTCTGCCCGGGCTGACGAGCGCGCCAAACGAGGTAGCCGGCGAGGAGCAGGACGACGAAGAGGATCCCGCCGCCGAAGTACAGGACGATGTTGAGATCGGCATGCCAGCCGGAGAGCCGCTGCTCCTCGGGCTGCCGCCCTTCCCAGATCCAGTAGCCGGCGTCCGCGGCGAGCGCCGACCACCCTACGCGAAGCCACCCGGACAAGGTCATGCGCCGAGTCGCGACGTGCGCCGGGCCCGCTTCACCGTCTTCTCAGCCCAGACGACCGCACAGCCGATCGGCCCGTACAACACGATGAAGGAGGACCGAGCGCCAAGCCGGCCGTCAGCGAATTTCACCCGAGCCGGGGCTCGTCGTGTCGTGCTGCGGTCGTGAACGTGTTGCGCACTCGGCGCGAACGCAAGAAGTAGGCGATCGCCGCGAGTCCCGGCAGTGAGTCGACGACGGTTCCGACTGGAGACTTCGCGCTCAGGACGAACCAGATGATCAAGAAGGTGATGGAGAGCGCGTTGAACAGGATGTTGTGCGCGATGGCGCGACGCCGCCCCCTAGACATCAAGACGAAGAGGACGACTCCGTACGCGAGCAGGGCGAGGTTGCCGGCAACGTAGATCAGCAAGCCCCAGAGAGGTATGAACGAGTGGAGGCCGGCCAGCGACGGATCGCTGTAGATGACAAGCGCGCCGATCGTCAGCGCAAGACCGTGCGCCAACTCGGCCGCCAAGCCGACCATGTAGACGAGCAGCCAACCGCGGATCCCCACCGGCTGGGCTTCCGATCCGGAGCGGATCGCGGTCGGTGCGGAGAGGCCAAGCGTCTGGACTGCGATCTCCGCGCGCCGAAGTCGCAACAGGTACAGCGCGGCCGCAGCGAGAGCGGCGAGAAAGACGAACGGCACGAGCAGATCCTACTCGCGCCCCCGCGAGCCGCATTCTCAGTGCACAGCGCGGAGCGCCCGTCCGCGAGCGTCCATGACAGCTCGAACCAGACGGGCAAGGCTCTACAGCACGGAGCGCCGCCGGAACCGCGCTCCCGGCGGCGCGGAGTTCGACTTCCGAGCGAGCGACCGCGCAGCGGTCGCGAGCTGCTAGCCGGTGAGGGCGTCCGCGCCTGCGACGACCTCGAGGATCTCCTGCGTGATCTCCGCCTGGCGGGCGCGGTTCAGGGAGAGCGTGAGGCTGTCGATCAGGTCGCCGGCGTTCTTCGACGCGTTGCGCATCGCGGTCATCTGCGAGGCGAGGAACGCGGCCGCCGACTCGAGCAGCGCGCGGTAGATCTCCGTCTCGAGGTAGACCGGCAGGAGCCGCTGGAGGATCTCCTCCGGCTCCGGCTCGTAGATGAAGTCCGCGCTCGGGCCTTCGCGCTCCTCCTCCTGCTCGGCGAGGACGTCCTCGCGGATCGGCAGCAGGTCGGTCGTCGTGACGCGCTGGACGAGCGCCGACTCGAAGCGGTTGTAGACGAGGACGACGCGGTCGACCTCCTCCTGCTCGTAGAGCTCGGCCAGCTTGTGGCCGACCGCCTGCGCGTCGTGATAGCCCGGCTTGTCGGCGAAGCCGGCCCACTGGGCGCTCACGTCGAAGTGGCGGAAGCGGAGCGTCGAGGCGCCCTTCCTGCCGACGGCGACCCAGACGACCTCCTGGCCGTTCGACCGGGCCTCGCGCTCGAGCTCGAAGGCGCGGCGGAGCACCTGCCCGTTGAACGGCCCCGCGAGGCCGCGGTCGCCGGTGACGACGACGAGCGCCACCTTGCGCACCTCGTCCCGCTGCTGCAGGAGCGCGAGATTGCGAAAGGACGACGCCGCGCGCGCGGTTCCGACCATCAGCTCCTGCATCCGGTCGGCGTACGGGCGCATCTCCTCGATCCGCGACTGCGCGCGCCGCAACCGCGCGCCCGCGACGAGCTCCATCGCCTTCGTGATCTTGCGCGTGTTGCGGACGGAGTTGATCCGCCGCCGGAGGTCCTGGAGCGACGCCATCGAACTAGGTCAGCGTCTCGACCGACTCGACGTTGAAGCCCTTCTTGAACTTCTCGATCTCGCCGCGGAGGCTCTTCTCGAGCTCCTCGGGGAGGTCTCCCGTCTCGCGGATCTGCTTGTAGATCGCCTCCTCGGTGCGGAGATGCTCCCGCAGCTCGTCGTGGAAGCGCGGCACCTGCGGCGTCGGGATGTCGTCGAGGTAGCCGTGGATGCCGGCGAAGATCGCCGCGACCTGCTCCTCCATCGGCCACGGCTGGTACTGCGGCTGGTTGAGCGTCGCGACCATCTTCTCGCCGCGGGTCAGCGCCGACTGCGTCGCGCGGTCGAGCTCGGAGCCGAACTGCGCGAACGCCTCGAGCTCGCGGTACTGGGCGAGGTCGAGGCGGAGACGGCCGGCGACCTTCTTCATCGCCTTCGTCTGCGCCGACGTGCCGACGCGCGACACCGAGATGCCGACGTTCACGGCCGGGCGGACACCGGAGAAGAAGAGCTCCGACTGGAGGTAGATCTGCCCGTCGGTGATCGAGATGACGTTCGTCGGGATGTACGCCGACACGTCACCCGCCTGCGTCTCGATGACCGGCAGCGCGGTGAGCGAGCCGCCGCCGAGCTCGTCGTTGAGCTTGCAGGCGCGCTCAAGCAGCCGCGAATGGAGGTAGAAGACGTCGCCCGGGAACGCCTCGCGGCCCGGCGGGCGGCGCAGGAGCAGCGAGAGCTGCCGGTACGCGTCCGCGTGCTTCGAGAGGTCGTCGTAGAGGACGAGCGCGTGCTCGCCCTTGTAGAGGAAGTACTCGCCCATCGCGCAGCCGGCGAACGGCGCCATCCACTTGATCGGCGCCGCCTCGCTCGCGGAGGCGGTGACGATCGTCGTGTACTCCATCGCGCCCGCGTCCTGCAGCCGCTCGTAGATGCCGGCGACCGTGGACTCCTTCTGGCCGATCGCGACGTAGATGCACTTCACGTCCTGGTCGCGCTGGTTGAGGATCGAGTCGATGAGGATCGCGGTCTTGCCGGTCGAGCGGTCGCCGATGATCAGCTCGCGCTGGCCGCGGCCGACGTTCGTCATCGAGTCGATCGCCTTGATCCCGGTCTGCATCGGCTCCTTGACCGGCTGGCGCTCGATGACGCCCGGCGCCTTGAACTCGAGCGGGCGCGTCTCCTTCGTGTCGATCGGGCCCTTGCCGTCGAGCGGGTTGCCGAGCGGATCGACGACGCGGCCGAGGAGCGCCTCGCCGACCGGGACGCTCGCGACGCGGCCGGAGCGCCGGACGGGCTCGCCCTCGCTCACCTTCTGCCACTCGCCGAACAGCGCGGCGCCGACGTCGTCCTCCTCGAGGTTGAAGGCGAGGCCGACGACGTCGTGCTCGAGCTCGAGCATCTCCATCGAGACGGCGTTCTCGAGACCGTAGATCCGGGCGATCCCGTCGCCGACCTGGAGGACCGTGCCGACCTCCGCAAGGTCGGTCTCGACGTCGTACTGCTCGATCCGCTGGCGCAGGATCGACGTGATCTCTTCGGGGCGCAGCTTCAAAGTTCTCTCCTCATCTCTTCACGAGTTCGGTTCTCAGTCGTTCCAGTCTCCCGCGGACGCTCGCGTCGACGCGTAGCGAGCCCGCCTGGAGGACGATGCCGCCGACGAGGGCCGGGTCGACCTTCCGCGTCGCCTCGACCTTGCGGCCGGCCGCGTCCTCGATCTGCTTCAGGATCGACTCCGCCTCGGAGTCGCTCAGCTCGCGCGCCGTCGTCAGCTCGACGGTCAGCCGCCGCTCCTCGCGCGCCATCAGCCGCTCGAACTCCTTCGCGATCTCCTCGATCTCGCCCGCGCGGCCCTTCTCCGCCGTCAGCTGGAGGAAGTGCGTGAACAGCGGCTCGGAGTCGCCGGCGAGGTCGGCGAGGATCGCCGCCTTCTGCGTCGACTCGAGCTGCGGGTTGCGGAGGACGGCGCGGAGCTCCGGCGACTCGGTCGCCGCGGCCGCGAAGTCGGCCAGCGCCTCGTGCACGGGCGCAAGCCGGCCGGCGTCCTTCGCCGCGCCGAAGAGAGCCTCGGCGTAGATGCGGTGCGCGACGGCCAAGGCTTAGGCGCTCTCCTCCAGGCGCGAGAAGTCGAGGCCGGCGATCGCCTCGGAGATCAGCTCCTGGTCGCGCTTCGCGTCGAGCGTCCGGCCGACGACCCGCGACGCCGCCTCGAGCGTCAGGTCGGCGACCTCGTTGCGGATCTGCTCGAGAGCGCGCGCCGTCTCGGAGGCGATCTCCTTGCGCGTCTCCTCGAGCCGCCGCTGCCGCTCGGTCTCCGTCTCCTCGCGCATCCGCTTCTCCATCGCCTCGCGCGTCTTGCGCGCCTCGGCGAGGATCGACTCCGCCTCGCCACGCGCCTCGCCGATCAGCTTCTTGTGCTCCTCGAGCAGCCGCTGCGCCTCGTCGCGCGCCTCGTCCGCCGACGCGATCGCCCGCTGGATGTGCTCGCGCCGCTGGTCGAGCATGTTCTGGATCGGGCCGAAGGCGAGCTTCCGCAGGACGAAGAAGACGATCAGGAAGAACAGGATCGTCCAGATCATCAGCCCCGG
>Ga0070741_10007720_pt1 | contig 22057 bp, 19 predicted proteins | sample Coa_R1_4_FD_66440 | JGI IMG/M metagenome (GOLD analysis project Ga0070741, IMG submission 66440) | Surface soil microbial communities from Centralia Pennsylvania, which are recovering from an underground coalmine fire - Coalmine... | ecosystem: Environmental > Terrestrial > Soil > Unclassified ... | reverse complement strand
GGCGGCGCTGACGGCGCGAAGCACGAACGACCAACGCGCCGGCGCGTAGCGGCGGGTGACCGCCGGCCCCGCGGCCGTCGTTCACGATCGTCGACGGCCGAGGCTCTGCGCTACGGGTTTCTCGTCACGTGCGCCGAGATCGCCCGCCACGCGCCGGCGCGCCTCATCCAGACGTCGGTGTAGCGCCCCGCCGCCGGCCGCCAGTCCGCGGTCGTGAAGCTCGTCTTCGCGTGAATCACGGCCACGTCCCCGAGCACGCGGATGACGACGTCGTGCGCCTCGAGGTTCGCGATCGTCACCGGCTTCGCGGTGTGCTGCAGGAACGCCGGCTTGTCGACAACGGCGCCGTCGGCGAGCGAGGCGCTGAAATCCTCGGCGAGCATCTCGCGGAACCGCTGCACGTCGCCGTGCTGCACCGAGCGGATGTAATCGTCGTTGAGCGCGCGCAGCGTCTCGGCGTCCGATGCCGTCTGCGTCGTCGTCATGCCGTCCCTCGCTTCCGAAATTCCGATCCAACCGACGCTTCGCGATGCGGCGCCGACCGGCGACACGTCCCGGGTTTTCGCGGGCGCGACGCCTGGGCGTGGGCCGGGATGACCGCGAGCTCGCGACGGCGTCCGATCGTATCGCGCCGGCGAGCTACGACTGGCCGTTTTCGGACGCGATGGCGCTCTGCCAGAGATGCTGCGCCGCGTAGCCGCGCCACGGGCGCCACCGTTCGGCGCGCCGTTCGAGCTCGGCGGCCGCGATCGGATCGCGGCCGCGGTTCGCGGCACGGCGCAGGACGAGATCGGCGGCCGGAAACGCATCGGGATCGCCGAGCGCGCGCAGGGCGACGTACTGCGCCGTCCACTCGCCGATGCCGGGAACGGCGCGAAGCGAGGCCATCGTGTCCGGCACGGCGGCGGTGAAGTCGATCCGCCGATCGACGATTGCCTGCGCGAGCGCCTTCAACGTGCGGACGCGGCCTCCGGTGAGGCCGATGTCGCTCAGATCCGCGCGCGCTACCGTGTCGGGCGCGGGAAACAGATGCGTCACCGCTCCGGCGTCGGCGACGCGCGTCCCGATCCGCGCGACGAGCCGCGCGGCGAAGGTGCGCGCCGCGGCGAGGCTGACCTGCTGACCGATCACGGCTCGGACGGCGCACTCGAACGGATCCCACGCGCCGGGCACGCGGATGCCGGGGCGCCGGCTGACGGACGGTCCGAGCAGCCGATCGGCCGAGAAGGCTCGGCGGATGCGGTCGGGATCCGCCGCCACGTCGAAGACGCGCCGCGCGACGGTCGCGAGCGCCATCAGCGACCCCGGCGTCGCGCCGGTGACGCGGAGCTGCAGGGCGCCGCGGGCCGGACGCTGCGTCACGCGCACGACGGCGCATCCCTCTGCGGTGCGGACGGTCCGCGTGTAGCTGTCGGCGTCGACGACCTCCACGCCGGCGATCGCGCGCGCCCGGAAAAACCCGAGGAGCTGCGGCCAGTCGAATGGCTCGGCGTACCCGAACGTGAGCACGATGTCGTCGCCGGCCGCCAGGCGCCGCGGCGCACGGCGAAGCTGCCGCGGCGAACGGCGATACGTCTGTCGGAACAGATCGTTCAGACGCCGCACGCTGCCGAAACCTGCCGCTTGCGCGATGTCGGCGACGCGCAGGCGCGTCTCGTCCACTAGCCGCTTGGCGAAGTGCAGACGCCGCGTCTGCGCCACGGCGACCGGCGAGGCGCCGATGTGGGTCAGGAACAGGCGTCGCAAGTGACGCGGCCCGACGCCGACGCGCTCGGCCAGATCCTCGACCGGCGCCGCGTCCAGCGCCCCATCGTCGATCAGCCGGAGCGCACGGCGAACGATGGCGGAGGTGCCGAGCCAGGCGGGGCTGCCGGGCGCCGCCTCGGGCCGGCACCGCAGGCACGGACGGAATCCGGCTTCCGCTGCGGCGGCCGCGGTGGGGAAGTAGCGGATGTGCGAGCGCTTCGGGCTGCGCGCGGGGCAGATCGGCCGGCAGTAGATGCCGGTGGAGGTGACCGCGACGAAGAAGCGGCCGTCGAACCGCGGGTCGCGGCTGATGCGCGCGCGGTCCAGCGCGCGTACGTCGAGGCCGGCGACGCGGTCCACGTCAGCGCGCCTTCTCGTCGCCGGTGTACTGCACGCGGCCGCCGACGATCGTGTAGCGGATTCGGGTCGACGGGATCTGGTCTTCGGGGATCGTCAGGATGTCCTTCGAGAACACCGTGATGTCGGCCAGCTTGCCCACCGCGAGCGAGCCCTTGATCGGCTCGTCGAAATCGGCGTACGCGGCGTTGATCGTGTAGCTGCGCAGCGCCTCCATGCGGCTCATCCGCTGGTCGGGAAAGAACACGGACCCGTCCTTGAGACGCCGCGACACCGACGCGTAGAAGTTCGGAATCGGATCGATGTCCTCGACCGGCGCATCCGTGCCGTTGGCGACGAGCGCGCCGCTCTTCATCAGCTTCTGCCAGACGTACGCGCCCTCTTCGGCGCGCTTCGGCCCGAGGCGGGCGAGGACGTACGGAGCGTCGGAGGTTGCGTGGATGCCCTGCATCGACGCGATCACCCCGAGCTGGCCGAAGCGCGGAATGTCGGCGGCGCTGAGGTGCTGCGCGTGCTCGATGCGCCACCGCAGCGACCGGCTGTCGACGTTCTTGTGCCGCTTGAACGTCTCCTCGTAGATGTCGAGGGTCTCGCGGTTCCCGCGGTCCCCGATCGCGTGCACGCACACCTGGTAGCCGTTGATGAAGGCGAGCTCCGCCGACCTGGCGACGTCCTCCACCGAATCCGTGTTCATCCCGCTCGTCGTCTGCAGATCGGCGTACGGCTGGAGCATCCAGGCGCCGCGCGATCCGAGCGCCCCGTCGATCGCGCGCTTGATCGCGCGCACGGTGAAGCGCTTGTCGCCGTAGTTGACGACGCGGTATCTCGGCATGTCGACGGCGAGCCTGTCGGGCGTTTCGCGGAGCATCATCCAGACGCGCAGCGGCAGCTGCCGCTCGTCGACGACCCGCTTCATCACGACGATCGTCGACGGCGGCGATCCGGCGTCGTTCACGGTGGTGAGCCCCTTCGACAGCGCCTCGCGCGACGCGAGCTCGATCACCTGCCGCAGGTCCGCTTCGACCTGCGCCGGCGTGCGCCGCGCGAGATCGCGCGCGAGCGCGTCGCCGATGAACGACTGCGCGCGCTCGTTGAACAGGCCGGTCGGGTTGCCGGCGGCGTCCTTCAGGATCTTCCCGCCGCTCGGATCGGGCGTCGACTTCGTGACCCCCGCCGCCTCCATCGCCTTGGCATTGGCGAAGCCGGCGTGTCCGCTCGCGTGCGTCAGCCATACCGGGTTGTTCGGCGACACGCGGCTGAGCGCCTCGTGCAGCGGGAAGCCCTCGACGTTGGGCGACGGGGGATGCGACCACTTCTCCTGGTGCCAGCCGCGGCCCAGAATCCAGTCGCCCGGCTTCGCCTTCTTCGCGGCCTCGCCGACCATGCGCACGATGTCGTCCCAGTCGGCGGCGGTGGCGAGCTTCAGGTTGCGCGCCGCTTCGCCGACGCCCGTGAAGTGCGCGTGCGCGTCGATCAGCCCGGGCGTCGCGAGCGCGCCCTGGAGATCGATCACCTTCGTCCGCGGCCCGATGAACGGCTGGATCTCCTCGTTCGATCCCACCGCGACGATCGTGTCGCCGGCGGCGGCGAGCGCCTGCGCCTCGGGCCGGGCGGCGTCCACGGTGACGATCTTTCCGTTCCGCAGCACGAGATCGGCGGGCGCGGCCGCCGGGCGCGCCTGCGCGTGCGCGCGCGGGGCGAGCGATGCCAACGCGACCGCGCTGCCGAACGCCAGCGCGCCGCAGACCGAGATCCAGCCTTTCATCGATCCTCCATGCGCGCCGCTGCCGGTGCGCAATTCCCGGTGACCATCAGTACGCGAACCGCACCTCGGCGACGATCGAGCGCTTGAGGATGTCGCCGAACACGTGCTGCATGATGTCCCGGTTCGTCAGGTTCGTGCCCTTGAGGAGCGTCGTGACGTGCCCGCCGTCCCACTTCACGCCGAACGATCCGTTCAGCATCGCGTACGCGTCGGTGAAGCCGTGGAACGGCGCCGAGAGCACGTCGCTCCAGAACGCCTTGTCGGCGTAGTTGACCGAGGCGCTCCCGAGATAGCGCGTCGTGTCGGCGTTGAAGCCGATGTTGAACCGGTTGGTCGGCGGCAGCGCGAGCTCCGACGCCGGATACGGATTTGCGTCGGCCAGAATGGTCGGATCCGCCTGCCACGAGTAGTTCGCGAACGCCGAGATGCCGCGGCCGATCCGGTGATCGACCGACAGCTCGATCCCTTTCTCGCGGATGGGACCGAGATTCAGGTACGTGAACGCCGTCCGCGGCAGGAAGATCCCGCGCTGCGCGAGCAGCGCCAGGATCGAGGGCGGCAGCGGCCAGCCGGGCGGCGGGTTCGTCGCGGTGTACGGATCGAGGCCGTTCGGCAGCGACACGAAATTGATGCTGTGGTCGAGGTCGTTCACGTAGAACGCCGCGCCCAGCGTGGTGCGCCCGGCAACGGTGCCCGTGTAGGCGACTTCGTACGCCGTCAGCGATTCCTCGGTGAGCTCCTGCTGCGGCTGGCCGTTGATCGGAATGTCGCTGCCGACCGCGTGGGCGACCAGCGGGAACGGGTGCGCGACCGCCGGCTGCAGCGCCGGCGGCAGCAGCGGCGCCAGCGCGCTGAGATCCGTCGGGTTGACGATGGCGATGTCGAGGAAGTTGTTGATCACCGACGGCGATCGAAACGCCCGGTTCACCGACACGCGCAGCGAGTGCTCGGGCCGGATCTTGAACACCGCCGCGACGCGCGGCGAGAACACCGGGTCGCTCAGGTTGCCGAACTTGTCGACGCGGCCGCCGATCGTCAGGCGAACCGGGTCGACGAAGATCTCGTCCTGCGCGTAGGCGCCGAGCTCGGTCCGGTTCTGGGCATTCGGCGCGATCGTGATGTCGAAGTTGTTGCGGCGCGCGTTGCCGCCCACCGTCAGGACCTGCTTCGATCCGGCGCGCCACGTGTCGCCGGCTTCGACGTCGTAGGTCTGCGTCGAGAAATCGAGCTGCAGCGGCCGCTGCGTGGCCGGGTCGACCAGCAGCAGGTTCGGCGCGTCGGCGCTCGTGAAGTTGGTGAACGCGTTCAGCTTGAGCCCGCCCTTCCGGTAGTTCACCTTGGCGTAGCCCATGTACGAACCCTTCTGGATGTCGAACGGCCCGACGCCGGTGTGGATGATGCCCGAGGACCCGCCGACTCCGGCGGCGTAGGTGATGCGTCCGTTCTCGATCTCCTGGTCGACGCGGGCGTCGAACTTCGGCTGGCTCGTGCCGACGTTCTGGAACGACTGGCCCACGGCGCCGCTCGCGTCGCTCGGATAGAAGCCGCCGCCCACCTTCTGCGTCGGGTCGCGCGGATCGGTGATCAGCGGGATCTGTCCGGTCGGCCGCGGAAACGGATCCGAGTTGAAGTAGCCCGCGCTGACGCGGTACGACCACGTCGCATTCGGCGCGGCGGCGTAGCTCGCGTTGGCGCCGTAGATCTGCCCCATGCCCTTGCCGACCGTCGACCCGGCGTCGCGGCTGAACCCGCCGAACTGCAGCGACACGTTCGTGCCCGGCGCCTCGCGCGGCGACTTCGTGATCACGTTCACCACGCCGGTCAGCGCGTTGGCGCCCCACACGGCTGACGCGGGCCCGCGGATCACCTCGATCTGCTTGACGTCCGACAGGTTGCTCGGCAGGAAGTCCCACAGGACGATGCCGAAGAAATCGAGGTAGATCGATCGATCGTCGAGCAGCACGAGCTGCGAGTTGCTGAGGGTGGACGTCGCTTCGCGGCTGGTGATGTTGACGTCGCGCGCCGACAGTTGGATGACGTTGACGCCGGGCACGGCGCGCATCAGGTCGCCGTAGTTCGTCGCCGGCGTGCTCTCGAGCGTGCTCTGCGGCACGACGCTGAGCGTGGCGGGCGCATCGATCAGCGCCGCATCGGATCGCGTCGCGCTGACCACGACCGTATCGCTGAGAGTCGCGATCTTCAGCGTGACAGGCGGCACCTCTACCGGCCGGCCCGCCGCGACAATGTCGTCCTGCGTCGCCGTGGCGAAACCGGCGAGCGTCGCCGTCACGCGATACGTGCCGCTCGGGACGTTGTGGAAGACGTATTCGCCGCGGGCGCCGCTGGTGGTGGACGCCGAGGGGCCGCCGCCCGACAGCGTCACCGTCGCGCCGGGCACCGCCGCCTTCGATTCGTCAACGATTGTACCCGTCACGTCGACGGCCTGGGCCGATGCAGAAGACGCGACGGCGCACACGAACGCCAGCGCGAGTGCGGTCCGAACCATTGGCGGGATCCTCCTGGGGACGCAGGAGAGTTTACTACTGCTACACTACTCGTCCCCGGAGGGTTGGTATGAAACGGACAGTTTTGGTCTGCGCGCTCGCGCTGCTCGCTGCGCCGGCGTTCGCGCAGGACACGGTGGAGCTCGAGCTGCTGACGCATTCGGAAGTGACCGAGCGGCTGAACAACGGATGGACGTCGATTCTGCTGCCGACGGGCGGCACGGAGGAGCGCGGTCCGCAGGACGTGCTCGGCGGCCACACGATCATGGTGCGGCATCACGCGATCGAAATGGCGAAGCGGCTCGGCAAGACGCTCGTCGCGCCGCCGCTGCCGTTCGCGGTGAACGCGACCGGTCTCGGCAACGCGAAGGAGAAAGCGGCGCAGCCCGGCCCGATGCAACTGCCGGCCGACGTCTTCAAGCAGGTGCAGCTCGCGATGATCGACAGCCTCGCGATGAGCGGCTTCAAGGACATCTTCGTCTTCGGCGATCACGGCGGCGGACAGGAAGAGATGAAGCAGGCCGCCGACGAGATGGATCGGAAGTGGTCCGCGAAGGGGACGCACGTCTACTACGTCGGCGACTTCTACAACAAGACGCACGAAGACGTCGACAAGTATCTCGCCGACCACAAGCTGCCGGTGGGCGGTCACGGCGCGATGATGGAAACCTCGGAGATGCTGTGGATGCAGCCGAAGGACGGGATGTACGTGCGGTCGATCTACAAGACCGTGCCGTTCGATCCGGTGCCGCAGCGCGGCCAGCCGCGCGACCCGAACGCGCCGCGCGTCAACAACGGCCTGACGGGCGATCCGCATCCGTCGACGGCAGCGATCGGCAAGGACCTGGCCGAGATCACGGTGAACAACGGCGTCAACCAGATCAGGAAGCTGCTCGCCGAGCGCCGCGGCACCGCCACGCAGCAGTGATGCGCTGGGCGGCAGTCTTCGCCATCCTCTTCATCGGTGCGGTGGCGGCGCAGGACAGCGCGCCGACACCGCAAATCGTCGACACGCCCACGGTCAAGATCCTCAAGGGCCTCACCGCGCCGGAATTCGAGCGCGAGATGCAGCAGATCACGATCGCGCTCGGCGTCAACTGCGGCTTCTGTCACGTGCGCGGCAACTTCGCGAGCGAGGACAACCCGCACAAGGCGACCGCACGGCGGATGCTGGAGATGACGGGCAAGATCAACCAGCAGTTCTTCCCCGGGACGCAGACGGTGACGTGCTACACGTGCCACCAGGGCGAGCAGAAGCCGCGCCAGCCGGAACAGTGACACCGCGGCGGCGGTCGGCTCGGCGCGATCGATCCGACACGCGGCGGCCGAAGACGGCGTGATCAGAACGCGATGATCACGCCGACGGCAGCGCGCCAGAAATGGAACGACCCGAAATCGATCCCGGTCGTGTTGCCCTCCTGGTTGTTCACGAGATCGCGGAAGTAGCGCAGATCGGCGCGCACGCCGATCGATCGGCTCGTGAACGCCATCACGCCGACGCCGCCGTTCAATCCGAAATCGTTGTTCGACACCGCATGCACCGGCGCCGTGGCCGTCGTCACCACTTCGTGCATGACGCCGGCGCCGAGCGATGCGTACGGGCGCACGTTGGAGCGGCCGCGGCCGAAAAATCCGTAGCGCTGCGATCCTGCGGCGAACACGACGTCGACCATCGCCGTCGTGACGTTGTTCTGTCCGAACGGCCCCTGGGTGCCGAAGAAGTCCGGCACGTACCCGAAATCGAATTCGGCGCCGATCGGCGCGTTGCGCGGAACGCCGCCCACGTCGGCGACGAACGCGGCGCGGCCGTTCGACGAGGGGTTGCCGAAGGTGACACCGATCCCCGGCGCGACGTACCCCTGCGCATGAGCCGGCGACACACCGAGCAGAAACGACACGGCGACGCATCCGAGAACGGCCTGAAACCTCGTCATGATCGATGTCCTCGCGGCGCGGCGACGTCGAAGTCGCAAGCGCCGTGCCGGCGCCGTCAGCGCGTCGGTCGCGCGAACGGCCCGACCTCGGGTTTGCCCTGCGTGTTCGCCAGCGGGCCGAGCTCGGCGGCCGCGCCGCGCGCGATCGCAGCGGTTTCGCTGCCGGCCTGGAAGCAGGTGAAGTCCGGCCGATCGCGCCACGCCATCGGGCCGCACAGGCGCACGCCCGCTTTGATCGCGGCGTCGTGGACGATGTTGATCGCGCGCTCGTAGTCGGGCGTTCCCTGGCGGAAGCCGGAGAAGTTTCCGAGGTCGCCGCTGGCGGCGAACACCGCGGTGATGCCGGGCACCTTCGCGATCTCGTCGGCGTCCTTCAGGCCGTCCAGCGTCTCGATCATCTCGATCAGCACCACGTTGTCGTTGATCGTGTTGCGATAGCCGCCCGGCACGCTGCCCCACATCGCCGGATCGAACGCCTGGCCGCCGCCGTTGCTGCGGCGGCCGAGCGGCGGGAAGTAGGTCCAGTTCCGCGCCTCGATCGCTTCCTGCGTCGAGTCGATCGTCGGCACGACGACGACCAGCGCGCCGGCGTCGAGGGCGTGCTGGATCTCGCGTTCGTCGGTGTACGCGACGCGCACGCCGGGCACCGCCTTGGCGTACGGGCACGCGCGCCACATGCGCGCGACGGCCGACCAGTCGCGGTCGTTGTGCTGCATCTCGGTCCAGATGAAGTCGTAGCCCGCGTTCGCCATGGCGCAGTAGGTGGCGGGGTCGGTCGCGCTGAAGAGCGTGCCGCCGGTCACCTTCTCGCCGCGCATCATCTTGAGCTTCACCGGATTCCAGATCTTCGACCCCGCCGGCGGATCGAAGGCGCCGCCGTACTTCCACGTCGCGGCGTCGAAGCGTCCCTGGTTGACGGCGCCTGCGGGCGCGACTTCGCGGGCGCGGCTGTCCCGGCCGGCCGGGGCGGCGAGCGGGAAGGCGAGCGTGCCGGGCGCGGCGTTGTTCGCGTACGGATCCGCGCTGGGCGCCGGCGTCTGCGGCGGCGCCGCCTGCTGCGCCAGCGGCGCCTGCACGGCCAGCGCGCCGATCACCATGCCGATGCACAAAGCGGCTGCATACAGGATGTTTTTCATGGCGGTCAGTCTACAATCCGCGGCATGACCGAACCACAGGCATTTGTCCACCGGCGCCGGCGGCGCGGCGCGCTCGCGACGCTGCTGGCCATCGCAGCGGCCGCTTCGCCGAGCGGGACCCGCGCGCAGGCCGCGCGCCCCGTGGCGTTCGAGCACGCGCGGCTGATCACGGCGGGTGGTCCAGGCGACCCGCAGTCGGTCCGCACCGTCGACGACGGGACGCTGGTCGTGGAGAACGGCCGCATCACCGCGATCGGGCCGGCGGCCGGCATCAGCGCGCCGGCGGGATCCACGCACGTCAATCTGCGCGGCAAGACGGTGATGCCTGCGATGGTCAACGTGCACGTGCACATCGGCTACGAGGGCTACACGAGCTGGGGCGCCGACAACTACACCGCGGCCAACGTGCTCGATCACCTGCAGCGCGAAGCGTTCTACGGCGTGGGCGTCGTGCAGTCGGTCGGCAGCAGTCCGACGGACGCATCGATGCAGTTCGTCGAGGACCAGGCGGCGGGGCGGTTCGCGCCGGCCGCGCGGTTCGTCTTCATGCCGGGCATGGCGCCGCCCAACGGCGGCCCCGACCAGGTGCTGCTGAAGGGTACGCAGGCGCTGCACGCGGTCTACGAGGTGTCGACGCCGGACGAGGCGCGGGCGGCCGTGAAGGGGATGGCGGCGAGGAACCTGAAGCACGTGAAGATCTGGGTGGACGATCGCCGCGGCACATATCCGAAGATGACGCCGGAGGTCTACGACGCGGTGATCGCCGAGGCGCACGCGCACGGCATGAAGGTGCACGCGCATGCGACGACGCTGCCGGATCAGAAGGCGGTGGTGCGCGCCGGCGTCGACGTGCTGGTGCATACGGTGCAGAACGAGCCGCTCGACGAGGAGTTCATCGCGCTGATCAGGGAGAAGAAACCGTACTGGACGACGGTGATCGGGCTCGGCGACCGCACCGAAGTGTGCGACGGCGACCCGTTCGTGACGCAGCAGCTGCCGGCATCACTGGTCGCGAAGATCCGCGCCACGACCGAGCCGCGTCCGCTCGAGCCGGGCTGCGGCCCGGCGTCGCCGAACGCCGCGCGGCGCGAAGCGCTGCTGAAGCAGAACGTCATGGCGATGATCGGCGCGGGTGCCCGGCTCGTGCTCGGCACCGATGCCGGCATCTCGTCCGGCTACACGTTCGGGTCCGCGGAACACCACGAAATCGCGCGCTGGGTGGCGTTCGGCCTGTCGCCGGCCGACGCAATCGTCGCCGCCACGGCGCGCCCGGCCGAACTGCTCGCGCTGCCGGAGTCCGGCGTGCTCGCCAGGGGCGCGCGCGCCGACTTCGTCGTGCTCGACGCCAACCCGCTGGACGACATCCGCAACACGCGATCGATCCGCGACGTGTATCTGGACGGGAAGAAGCTGGATCGCGACCGGCTACTGGCGCACTGGCGCAAGCGACAGTAAGTTCGCGAGCAGGCGGTACGCGCCCGGCACGGCGTACGGCAGCTGGCGATGGAGCGCGTACGCGAAGTAGGTGTAGTGGCCCCTGCCGTATGTGGCGGTCAGCCAGCCGCCGCGCTGCGGCCGCTGGCCTTGATCGTGCGTTTCGATCATCGGCGTATACGCCGGATCCCACTCGCTGAAGAACTTCGATCCGCGCTGCTCGACCCACCCGTCGAAGTCGGCCGCGGCAATCGCGTTCGGCGTCGTGAACTCGGGCCGCGACGGCGCCAGGATCGTCACCGGCGAATCTTCTTCCGACACTTCTTCGGCGTCGCGCGGGAGCGTCGCGGGGAACGGCGCGAACTGCTGCGGGTCGAACTCCTGCGGCGTGTTGTACAGCACGACGAGGTGACCGCCGTTCCGCGCGTAGTCGAGCAGCCTCCGGTTGTACGTCCGCAGATCGTCGCGCACGCCGTAGGCGCGCGTGCCGGTGACGATCGCGTTGAAGCGTGACAGGTCGGCGGTCGCGAGATCCTGCGTCGTCAGCAACGCGACATCGACGCCGAGCTGCGCGATCCCGGACGGCACATCGTCGCCGGCCCCCATGACGTAGCCGACGCGCAGTCCCGGGGCGATCTTCACGTCGACGCCCCGCACCGTCGTCGCCGCCGGGTGATAGAGATAGCGCGTCTCGAGATCGCGATGGGCGATGGTCTCGTAGCCCTCGGTGAAGGTTCTGCCGCCGGCCGTCGCGACGGCCGCGATGGAGTAGTCGCGCGCCGCGAGGCCGTTCGGCGCGACGAGAAACTCGAAGCGCGATTTCTCTCCGGGCCGGCCGAGCGCGAAGGGCGCGGACGAGGGCGTCGACGTCCAGCCTGCGGGCAGGGTCAGCGTCAGCGTGCCCGAGCTGCCGGCCGCCGAGTTGTTCAGCAGATCCACCTGCACGCGCAGGCGGCGATCGCCTGCGGCGAGCGGCACGATCGCGCGGCGCGGCGACACGTTGACCGCGAGCGCCGGCACGATCGACAGCTCGCGATTGGCCACTCCGTACGGCGGCAGCGGTTCGGGTCGGACGATTGGCGTCTCGGCGGAGAGCGCGACTTCGCCGAGCCGGTAGGTCGCGCGCGCGACGAATCCGCGTTCGCGGGGCTGCCACGGGTCCGATCCGGTCGCCACACGATAGCGATTCTCTTCGAGCGACTCGCGCGTGAAGTACGGCCGCATCGGAGGTCGATTCGGCGGCAGCTCGATCGTGACGGCATCGTCGACGCTCGCGCCGGGTTGCACGACGCTGGCCGCGCGCCGGACGAATCCTCCGTCGACCGCCGGCGTGGAGAACGCGGTGCTCTGGTAGGAGAGCGGGTGGCGGCCGCCGTTCGTCAGGCGTACGTCGACGATCACCGTGTCGCCGGCGACCGGCGCGGTTGTCGTGCGGGCGATCGCGGTCAGCTCGACGCCGAGCGCCGCGTTCAACGCGTCGACGAACTGCTGTTCTTTCCGCTGCAGCACCGCGACCCGGTCGAGGTCTGCGGTCGACGCCTTCGCGGCTCGAAGCGCCGAGAGCCCGCGCGCGAGGGCAGGCGCGGACGCTGACGGATCCGCGATGGAGAAGGCGCGGATCGCTTCGTCCACGCGGTCGGCGATCGACGCGTACCACGGCGGCCGCGTGTCGATGCCGTCGAAGAACGTCTGTTCCTTCGACGGCGCCTCGACGCGCGACGCGAGGCGTTTGTAGTACAGGTAGCGCTGCGCCGCGAAGCCGTCGACGCGGCCGGCATTCTGCGAACGTTGATAGGCGAGTCCGAGGCGCGCGAAGCGGCCGTAGGTGTCGCCGAGCCAGGGGCTGTACGCGGTTGCGTCGAGTCGCAGGTTCCAGTCCTCGTTTTCGCGCACGCCGCCCATATACAGCTTGAGCGGCTGCCACGGCCGCAGACCTTCGTCCCGAATCTGATCGGGAAAGACGCTGGCGTCGCCGGCGACTTTGTATGCCTCCTGCGCGATCAGGCCGGCGGCCTGATGGTTGCCGTGCCCGTCGCGATCGTTGCCCTGGAACCGCGCGACGACGACGAGCGGGCGCTCGATGCGGATGATGCGGACGACGTCGCGCAGCACGTTCTCGCGGCCCCATTTCTGCAGCGCCTCCTCGAGGCGCTTGGAGAAGCCGTAGTCGACGACGCGCGTGAAGTACTGCTGGTCGACGCCGTAGTACTGATCGGCGCGGAGCAGTTCTTCGGTGCGGATCAAACCGAGCGCGTCGAAGAGCTCGGGTCCGATGGCGTTGTCGCCGGCTTCGCCTCGATTCAGCGTCAGGAGCGAGACGCGGGCGCCGTCGCCGCGGCTCGCCGTCGCCAGCATCGCCCCCTGCTCGTCGTCGGGGTGGGCGGTGACGTGCATCAGCGAGGCGGTCGTGCGGAGCTTCTGGATCTTCTGCCAGGCGCCCGCGGCGCCGCGGTCCTGGGGCAGCGGCTCGTAGGCGTGGAGCGCCGCGACGAGTGCCAGGCACGTACCTGGCACGTACCAGGTACGTGCCAGGTAGGTACCAGGTACGTGCCAGGTACGTGCCAGGTACCGGAAACAGGCGAACATCGGCGGCTATGATACCTTCCCGTCGGTGCTCGATCTGGTCACGGTCGGCGAAGCGTTCGACGATTTGATCTTCTACGACCTGACCGCGCTGCCGCCGCCCGGCCGCGAGTTGAAGACCGACGCCTTCGCGCGGACCTTCGGCGGTGGCGCGGTGATCACCGCGAGCGCCGCGGCCCGACTCGGCGTCCGCTGCGGGATCGTCAGCGCGCTGAGCCGCGAGGCCGCCGCGCACCTGCGCCGCGCCGGCGTCGCTGTCCGCAATCTGCGGCGCGGACGGGAGCCTGTCGCGCTGACCGTGGCGCTCTCGACGAGGCGCGACCGCCGGTTCGTCACCTACAACGGCGCGAACCGGATCCTGGAGCGGCGGCTGCGCGCCGTCGTGCCGCGCCTGCGCGCGCGCCACCTGCACTTCGCGTTCGATCCGCGGCCCTGCCGGCCCTGGGTCCGCGTCCTCGAGCGCCTTCGCTCCGCCGGCTTCGGCACGTCGTGGGATTTCGGGTGGAACCCCGACCTGCCGCACGACCCGGCGTTCGGCCGCCTCGTCGACGCGCTCGACTACCTGTTCGTCAACCGCGACGAAGCGCGCGCGTATCGTTGCCGCGCCGCGCACGGCCTGACGGTCGTCAAGCTCGGCGCCGACGGATGCCGCGCCGCCGGACCAGGCGTCGACCTCCGAGTTCCGGCGTCGCGCGTGCGCGCGGTCGACACCACCGGCGCCGGCGACGTCTTCAACGGAGCGTTCCTCGCGTCGCGGCTCCGCGGCGCGCCGCTCGTCCGCGCGCTGCACCTCGCCAACCGCGAAGCCGCCCGATCCACGCGTCGTCCCGGAGGGCTCGCGTGAAGATCGCCGTGATCGGCGGCGCCGGGATTCGAACGCCGCTGCTCGTCGACGGGCTGACACGTTCCGATCTGCCGATCGACGAGATCGCGCTCTTCGACATCGACCGCGACCGGCTCGCCGCGATCGAAGCGCTCGCGCGGTCGTTTTCGCCAGCCGTCCGCGCGTACGACGACGCCGCGGCGGCGGTCCGCAGCTCGGCGTTCGTGTTCCTCAGCATCCGCGTCGGCGGCATCGCCGCCCGCGCCCGCGACGAAGCGGCCGCGATGGCGCACGGCATCGTCGGCCAGGAAACCGTCGGTCCCGGCGGATTTGCGATGGCGATGCGAACGGTGCCGCGTGCCGTCGAGTACGCCGCGCTCGTCTCCCGAATCGCGCCGGATGCCTGGGTCGTCAACTTCACCAACCCGGTCGGCATCGTGACGCAGGCGATCACGCAGCGGACGGCCGCGCGCGTCGTCGGTATCTGCGACACGCCGACGGAGCTGTTCGAGGAGGCCGCGCACGCGCTCGGTGTCGATGCGACGCGGTGCGTCTTCGACTACTTCGGCCTGAACCACCTGGGCTGGCTGCGCGAGGTGGTGTGCGACGGCGTCCCCCGGCTCGCGCGGGCCTGGGACGACGAAGCGCTGCTCGCGCGAATGTACCGCGCGCCGCTGTTCGAACCGTCGTTCCTCCGCACGCTGCGCCTGCTGCCCACCGAATATCTGTTCTATTACTACCGGCCGCAGCTGGCCTACGAGAACATGCGTCGAGGCGCGCGCACGCGCGGCGCGGTGGTCGCGGCGCTCAACGAACGCCTGTTCCGCGACCTCGCGGCGGCCGGCGGCGCCGATGGCCGCGCGATCTACGAGCGATATCTCACGGAGCGCAGCGGCAGCTACATGCAGCTCGAATCCGGGTCGCCGGCGCCCATCGCGCCGACCGCCGCCGCGTCGCTGACCGGGTACGACAAGATCGCGCTCAGCGTCGTGCGCGCCATCCACTTCGACACGAACGCGACGATTCCGTTGAACGTCCCGAACGGCAGCGCGCTGCGCGATCTTGCGCCCGACGATGTCGTCGAGGTGCCGTGCGCGGTCACCGCGGAGGGCGCGCGGCCGCTCGCGGTCGGCACCGCGCCGCCGCAGGTCCGCGATCTGATCGTGCGCGTGAAGGAATACGAGCGGATGACGATCCACGCGGCCGAGACGCGCGCGCTCGACGACGCGGTCCGCGCGCTGCAGCGGAATCCGCTCGTCGACGATCCGACGCTGGCTGCCAGCCTGGCGCGCGCGCTGCAGCCATGGTAGGCGCGGAGTCGGCCGAAGCGCCGCACCTCGATCGCGGGCTCGGGCTCGCGCAAGCGGCCGCCGCCAACATCCTCGTGATGATCGGCGTCGGCCCGTTTCTCACCATCCCGTTCATGCTCGAGGCGATGGGCGGTCCACAGATCCTCTACGCGTGGCTCGCCGGCGCCGTGCTCGCGCTGTGTGACGGCCTCGTGTACGCGCAACTCGGCGCCGCGCTGCCCGGCAGCGGCGGACCGTACGTCTACCTGCGCGAGGCGTATCGGCCCTTCGGCGCCGGTCGGCTGATGGGATTCCTCTTCATCTTCCAGACCATGCTCGTCGCGCCGCTCACGATCGCGAGCGGCGCGGTCGGCTTCTCGGACTACCTGGGCGTCTTCTGGACGACGAGCAAGCCGGTGCACGACGCGATGGCGGCGGGCGTCGCCCTGACGATGACGGCGCTGCTGTACCGGCACATCCGCGACGTCGGCCGCCTGTCGATGGTGCTGCTCGGCGTCGTCGGCGTCGCGGCGGGCTGGCTGATCGTCGCCGGCCTGACGCGGTTCTCGCTGCGGCAGGCGTTCGATTTTCCGCCGTCGGCGTTCGTGGCGAACGGCGCGCTGCTGTCGCGGATCGGCGCCGTGTCTCTCCTGGCGATGTACAACTACGGCGGCTACAACAACGTCTGCAATGTCGCCGAGGAGATCGAGAACCCTCGCCGCAACGTGCCGCGCGCCATCGTCCTCTCGATTGTCGTGGTGGTCGCGCTCTACGTGGTGATGAGCACGGTGATCGTCGGCGTGATCCCGTGGACCGAGGCGCAGCACAGCCGCGCGATCGCCTCGCTGCTCGTCGAGCGCACGATCGCCGACCCCGGCGTCGCCCGCGCGGCGTCGCGGCTGATGACGGCGCTGATTCTCGTCGTCACCGTGTCGTCGCTCTACGGGCTGATTCTCGGCTACTCGCGGATCCCGTTCGCGGCGGCGCGCGACGGCCAGTTCTTCCGCGCGTTCGCGCGCGTCCATCCGACCAAGCACTTTCCGCACGTCGCCGTCGTGACGATTGGGGCGAGCGCCGTGCCGTTCTGCTTCCTGTCGCTCGGGCAGATCATCAACTGGCTCGTCCTCGTCCAGATCGTGTCGCAGTTCGTGTGGCAGTGCGCCGGCGTGATGCTGCTGCGGCGCTACCGGCGCGACATCCCGCAGCCGTTCGTGATGTGGCTGTATCCGGTTCCGGCGATCGTCGCGCTGGTGTTGTGGACGTACGTCTTTGCGTCGGCGCCGCTCACCGGTCAGCTGTTCGCGGGCGCGGTGGTCGCGGTGGGTGTTGCGGGGTTCTTCGTGTTCGAGCGGAGGGCGTGATGCAGCGGGACGGGGCGGGCCCGGCGACCCGCCCCGTTCGAGACTGCAGTCCTATCTTGTCGCGGCGGACGGACCGGGATTGATCGGGATCATGATGTGCGCGCCCGGCGTGCCGGGCAGCATCATCCACGGCTTGCCGTTGCCCTTCAGCGCCGCATCGCGCTGGCTCTCGGTCGAGATGCCGAGCTGCTCCGGCGTCGCATTCGGCACCGAGATCACCCAGAGCAGCTTGATCCGCCCCGGGTCGTCCGAATAGCGGTACGACACGGTGCCGAACGGCGGCGGCTTCAGCCGTCCGTCCTTCATCGCCGCCTGCACTTCCTTCGTCACGTCCTCGTCGGACTTGCCCTGGGCGCGCAGCTTCGCTTCCATGTCGCGCCTGGGCGCGAGCACTTTGTTGTAGCAGCGCACGAACCCGTCCTTCGCCTTCGGCTGGCACTCGATGTAGTTCGTGCCCGCGCGGAGGACCTTCCGGTCGCCGGTCTTCTCGTCGTACGTCACGACGGTCGCGCCCGCCTTGAGATCTTCGGGCAGCGGCTGCAGCGCCTCGGCGATCCGCGGATCGTTGGACTGCGCGACGGCCGGCGTCGCGGCTGCCGGGCCAATCAGCGCTACGAGCGCGGCCGCGCCAATGAATGCTTTCATGCCATCCCTCCAGACAATGTCCCGGTATCTTGCCATATCAACCGGCGTAAATCAGCGTGTAACCCGTTTCCTGCGCGCGCGTGACCGCGTTGACGCCCGCCGAGACGAACCGGCTGTTCGGCACCGTGTTCGCCTTGAAGTCGTTGTACACGTCGGTCGCCGTCGTCCCGGCGATCTTCGCGACGCCGCTCGCCGCGAAGTGCGATGCCAGGTCGCAGATGGCGATCACCACGCCGCGGTCGGTCACCGACTGGATCGTGTTGCCGAGATTCGTCGCGTCGAGACCGTAGTTGTAGCCGTAGATGTTCCTGTCGGGCGCCTGCTTGGTCTTCGGGTCCTTGACGTCGAGCACGGTCCCGAGCGCCTTGCCGTACTTCGCCCACACCGTGTCGTTGAAGGCAAACGGCGTGGCGTTGTGCCGCATGACGACGACAATCGCGAGGTCGGCGTCGGTGCCGCCGTAGGCGCTCTTGTTGGTGCTCAACAGGTTGGCGGCATAGAGGATCGCGGCACCTGCCGAGTTGGGCTGCACCGCGTCGATGACGACCCGGTGCTTGCCCGGAATCTGGGCGAGCCACTCGTCTTCCTTGTGCGCCGGCGGTTTGAATCCGCTCTGCGCCTCGACGCTGCGGGCCGCCGCACCGAACCCGAACGCGGCGCCGAGGCCCGAAAGGAACGAGCGCCGTGCCGAGGAAATGTGATCCATCGCGTTACTTGCTCCAGGGTGGGACGATCTTGTTCATGCGCGCGTAGGCGATCAGCTGGCCGAGGTGCTCGTGCAGGTCGCCGCCGATGAACAGCGCGGAATCGATGGCCGAGAGATCGCGGCCCATCATCTTCCGTTTGCCCGTGAGCGTTGTCGGATCGATCGACTCGAGCTGCGCCTTCGCGTGCGCGAAGCCCTTGTTGAGGTGCTCGATCACCTGCGCCTTGTCGGTGAGCGTGCGCAGCTTCTGCGCCTCTTCTCGGCTGCCGAGATCCGCGGCCTTGCCGCCGAATCCCATCGGGATGAAGGAGTAGCCCTCCATCGCCGCGAGCATCAGCACTTCGCTGACCGAACGGACGCCTTCCATCGGCCGCCACGTGTATTTGTCCTGGGGAAACGCCTCGGCGAGGCCCACGAACTTCTTCTGCATCGCGTCGAGGTCGGCCGTGAACGACGCCTTGATCGCGGCGGCGGCGTCCTTGTTGATCACGTCCTGGGCGCGCGCCGGCGCCGCGGAGGCGACCGTCACGAGTGCGGCGAGCGCGAGCAGCGCGGAAAATCGGCGGAACGATGACATGCGGTCAGCTCCTTTGAGACGAGGTGGACGGTCGACTATTCTAGTGCACCGCATTCTTCGGGAGGGGCCCATGGTTCGAGGCACGATTCTGATTGCGGCGGTCGCCGCCGCCGCACCCGCGTTCGCTCAGTCCGTTCCACCCGCGCCGCGTCCCGCCGCCGCGGCGCCGGGTGCGCCGCCGCAGGGGAGTGCCGCGCCCGATGGGTACGCGCCGAGCCCTGCCTGGCTCGGCCAGACGCGGGCGCCGCATCCGGCGAAGCCCTCGTCCTATGACGTCCAGACCGTGGCGGAAGGTTTCACGCGCGCGTTCTGTTTCAGTTTCCTGCCCGATGGGCGGATCCTCGTCGGCGAGCGCCCCGGTCACGTCAAGATCGTATCGACCGACGGCAAGGTGTCTGAAGTGCAGGGGCTGCCGGCGAACCTCTACGCCACGCAAGGGCTGTTCGAGGTCCGCGCCGATCGCGCGTTTGCGACGAACCGCACGATCTATCTCACGTATGCGGCGCTGCCCGACGGCATCGACGCCGCGACGTTCAAGAGCCCCGGCGTCCTCCTGGTCGCGCGCGCGACCTTGTCGGCCGACGACTCCCGTCTCGAAAACGTCAGGGTGCTGCTGGACGCGGAAGGGACCGGCGGACGGCTGATTCAGGCGAACGACGGGACGCTGCTCGTCACGTCGACCGTGCCGGGCGGCGTGGGCGAAAACGCGGTCGACTGGATGCAGCCGCAGCAGCTCGACAGCGACATGGGCAAGATCCTGCGGATCAACGCGGACGGATCGATGCCGAAGGACAATCCGTTCGTCGGCCGCGCCGGCGCAAAGCCGGAGATCTACGCGCTCGGCTTCCGCGACATCCAGGGCGTGGCGATCCACCCGAAAACGGGTCAGCTGTGGACGAGCGAGCACGGGCCGCGGGGAGGCGACGAGATCAACGCCGTTGCGAAGGGTAAGAACTACGGCTTCCCGGTCGTCGGCTACGGCCGCGAGTACTCCGGAAAGCCGATCAACAACGACAGAACGATGCAGGACGGGATGGAACAGCCGGTGTACTTCTGGACGCCGGACATCGCGCCCGCGGGCATCGCCTTCTACACCGGCAAGCAGTTCCCGGCGTGGCAGGACAACCTGTTCGTCGCCTCGCTCGTCGGCAAGGCGGTGATCCGGCTCGTCCTCAACGGGGATCGCGTCGTCGCGGAGGAGCGGCTGCTCGGCGAGTTGAACACCCGGATGCGCGGCGTGGCCACGGGGCCCGACGGCGCGCTCTACGTCCTCACCGACGGGAACGGCGGGAAGATTCTTCGGGTCGTGCCGAAACGCGGCGTCTCCACCGCGGCGACGGGGTGGGAATGAGCAGCAGGAGCGCGGTGTAGGCCATCACGAACAGGAGCGCGTCGATCGACCAGAACAGCTCGACGACGCGCTTCGTGAGCGACTGCACGCGAGCAGCAAAAGCAAGAACGGATCCGCTTCGCTGCTGGACCGGACGGCGCCTCGACGATCAGCCGCAGACGTGCGTCGAACAGAACGCGGCGAGCTCGCGTTCGACGTCCTTCTTCGCGGCGTGCTCGTCGTAGGCGTGCTTCGCGGACTTCAGCAGCGGCAGCACGTCCACCTGCGCCAGCGCAGGAGACCCGGTGCCCGATGGCGGACCCGCCAGCGGCACGCCGCCGCCGCCCCAGTCCCATTGATGCGGCACCTCGCGGAAGTACGGGTGCTCGACGATCGTCACCTTGAACGTCGGCTCCGGCGTCGGAACCTCGACGCGCAGCGTTGGCGTCCGCTGCAGGCCGCGGCGGATCCGATCGAGCGACACGGGGAGCGGCGCCGGCTGGACGGGCGGCGGGGCGTCCTGGGCCGCCGCCATCACCGCGAGCGCGAGCGCGATCGCCAGCACGACACCATCATCTCATTCCGCGCGGGCCGGCGCGAGTACACTGACCGCCGCGTGCCGAGCTCGCGTCCGGTGCTCATCGTCGGCGGCGGAGCCGCGGGATTGTCGGCGGCCGGCGCGCTCGCGGCGCGCGGCGTGGGCGCCGTCGTGCTCGAGCAGGATCCGGAGATCGGCGGCACGTGGGCGCGCCGGTACGACCGCCTGCACCTCCACACGACACGCCGGTTCTCGGGTCTCGCGCACTACCCGATTCCGCGTCGCTATCCCACCTACTTGTCGCGCGACGATGTCGTGGCGTATCTGCGGGAGTACGCGCGGCACTTCGACATGCGCGTGGCGACCGGCGTCACCGTCCGGACGATCCGGCGTCGGTCCGAATCGTCCGACTGGATCGTCGAGACCGACGACGAGGTGCGGCGCGCGCCGGTGGTCGTGGTGGCGACGGGACAATACCGACAGCCGATCGTGCCGCCGTGGCCGGGACGCGATCTGTTTCGCGGCGCGCTGACGCACTCTGTGGACTATCGCAACGCCGCGCCCTATGTCGGCCGCCGCGTGCTCGTCGTCGGCGCGGGGAACAGCGGGGCGGAAATCGCCACGGATCTGATCGACGGCGGAGCCGCGTTCGTGGCGATCAGCGTTCGGACGGCGCCGCCGATCGTGCCGCGGGATCCGTTCGGGATGCCGGTGCAGCGCACGAGCATTCTGCTCAGCGCGCTGCCGCCGGTGGTCGGCAACAGCATCGGCCGGCTCACCGCGCGGCTGACGCTCGGCGACGTGACGCGCTTCGGCATGCCGGCCGCGGCGTTCGTGCCGTACACGACGCGGCGCGTGCCGCTCATCGACGTCGGGTTCGTCGACGCGCTGAAGCGCCGCCGCGTCCTCGTCCGGCCCGCGGTGGTGCGGCTGACCGCCGCGGGTGCCGTGTTCGCGGACGGCGCGGAGGAATCGTTCGACGCGATCGTCGCGGCGACGGGATTTGGCACGGGCCTCGCGGCGCTGCTCGAAACGAGGGACGTCCTCGACGACGAAGGCGTTCCGCGCGGACGGGCAGGGGAGCCGACGATCGAGGCGGGTCTGTATTTCGTCGGCTTCACGCACAGCCTGCGGGGCCACCTGTTCGAGGCGAACCTCGCGTCGCGGCGGCTGGCGCGAAATGTCGAGCGGTATCTGCGGGCGGCGACTCGGCCGTCGCCACCGTAGTATGATTCGAAGTTCACACGCCGAGCGTCCCCATCGTCCAGAGGCCTAGGACGTGGCCCTTTCAAGGCCAAAACACGGGTTCGAATCCCGTTGGGGACGCCA
>Ga0070741_10007719_pt1 | contig 22059 bp, 20 predicted proteins | sample Coa_R1_4_FD_66440 | JGI IMG/M metagenome (GOLD analysis project Ga0070741, IMG submission 66440) | Surface soil microbial communities from Centralia Pennsylvania, which are recovering from an underground coalmine fire - Coalmine... | ecosystem: Environmental > Terrestrial > Soil > Unclassified ... | reverse complement strand
CGAACTTTTTGCCGTGGTACCCGACGCCCGTCACATGGCGGTCGCGCCGTCGACGAACATGCTGTTCGTCGGTACGCGCAAGACGACGGTGTGGGCCGTGACCGATCGCAACAGCGACGGTGTCGCGGATGAGGTGAAGCCGTTCGCGCCGTCGTTGCACTTCAAGGTTCCGAACGGCGTGTGCTGGACGCCGAACGGCTTCCTGCTCGTGGTCGAGCACAATCGCGTGCTCAATTTTCCCGCCGCGGAATTCTTCTATGAAGGCCCGGACGTCGCGGTCATCGAAGTGGTGGGCGAGGGCAAGCTGATTCCGCCGGAGGAGGAGTCGTTCAACCATGGCGCGCGGGCCTGCCGCATCGGGCCGGACGGCATGCTCTATATCACCGTCGGCCAGCCCTTCAATGTCCCGCCGCGCGAGAAGCTCAAGCTCTACAGCGAGCTCGGCATCGGCGGCATCATTCGCATGAATGCGTTCGACGGCAGCAAGCGCGAAGTGTACGCGCGCGGCGTCCGCAACTCCGTCGGCCTGGACTTCAACCCGAAGGACAAGACGCTCTGGTTCACGGACAACCAGACGGACGGCATGGGTGACGATATCCCACCGGGGGAGCTCAACCGCGCGACGAAACAGGGTCAGCATTTCGGCTATCCGTGGCTCGGCGGGCACAAAGTGCGCATCACCGAGTACGGCTACGACAAGGATCCCCTGCCGAAGGACGCCGTCCCGCCGCAAGTGGAGATGGTCGCGCACGCGGCGGATCTCGGCATGACGTTCTACAACGGCAAGATGTTCCCCGCGAAGTATCAGGGCGGCATCTTCGACGCGCAGCACGGTTCGTGGAACCGCACGAAACCGATCGGCGCGCGTATCATGTACACGTCGCTCAAGTCCGACGGCACGGCGGACAAGACCGAAGTCTTCGCCGAAGGCTGGTTGGACGACACGACCGGCACCTATCGCGGCCGGCCGGTCGACGTCGCCGTGATGAAGGACGGCTCGCTGCTGGTGTCGGACGATTTCGCCGGGGCGATTTACCGCATCACGTATTCGCAATAAACGTAACGATGGCAGTCGGGCGTCGCCGAGCGAGCGTACTCATTTTGGGTGCGCTCGTCTTCGGCGCCGCCGTTGCCGCGTTCGCCGACGGCGACGCGGCGGCCGGTCGCAAAAAAGCGCAAAGCTGCACCACCTGCCATGGGCCGCTCGGCATCGGCCAGTTGCCGAACACTCCCAATCTCGCGGGTCAGCCGGCCATCTACCTGGTCGCGCAACTCAAAGCATTCCGCAGCGGCAAGCGCACGCACGAAGTGATGAACGTGGTCGCCAAACCGCTGAGCGAAGGTGACATCGAGGATCTCGCCGCCTGGTTCTCGTCCATCGAAGTAACTGCCAAACCCCGCTCCTGAGCGGATGTCCACGGAATCAGGCGCGGGCGAGCGCGGAGCGCAGCACGCGCGCGACATGCAGCGCGTCGCGGCCGGCGCCGTCGCGGATCTGCTGACGGCAGCTGATGCCGTCGGCGACGATGAGCGTATCGCCCGCGGCACGCACGGCGGGCAGCACACCGAGCTCGCCCATTTTCATCGATATGTCGTAGTGCTCGGCGTCGAAGCCGAACGCGCCGGCCATGCCGCAGCAGCCGGATTCGATCGTCCGGACGTCGAGCTGTGGAATCAAGCGCAAGGTTTGTTGCACCGCGCCCATGAGGCCGAATGCTTTTTGATGGCAATGACCGTGCAGGAGCGCGCGCCTCGCGGCGAGCGGTTTGAGCGGCAGCAGTAAGCGCCCGAGATTCTGCTCCTGCGCCAGAAATTCCTCGAAGAGCATGGCGCGCCGCGCGACCGCGGCGGTTTCCGCCGGCGGCAGCATCACGCCGAGCTCGTCGCGCAGCGTCAGCAAGCACGAGGGCTCGAGACCGATAATGGGAACGTCACGCGTCGCGAACGGCTGGAGCGCCGCGACCAGGCGGCGTGCTTCGAAGCGCGCCTCATCGACCAACCCGACCGCGAGAAAGGTCCGTCCGCAGCAGAGTGGCCGCCCGCCGTCCCCGGCATGCGCCAAGTGCACGTTGTATCCCCCCGCCCGCAACACGGCGAGCGCGTCGCGCAGGTTTTCCGGCTCGAAGTACGTATTAAAAGTATCCGCGAGCAGGACGACGTCGGGCCCATTCTGCTTCCCGTCGGGCGCCGGCTCGCGCCGAGGATCGAACGCATCGTGACGCCAGCGCGGCAGACGGCGCCGCGCGCTCAAGCCGAACAATTTTTCGCTCACTGCCGCGGCGCCGGGCAGGCGGTCGCGCAAGTTCAGCAGGAATCCGCCGTGGCGGGCGAGTGGCGCGTAGCGCGGCAGGTAAGCGATGAGCCGGTCCTTTATCCCTAATCCGTGCCGTTTCCGGTAGTGATGCAGGAATTCGATCTTCATGCGGGCGACGTCGACGCCGGTCGGGCACTCGCGCTTGCAGCCCTTGCAGCCGACGCACAGATCCATGGTGGCGTACATGTCATCCGACACCAGCGCGTCGGGTCCGAGTTGCCCGGTGAGCGCGAGCCGCAGCGTGTTCGCCCGCCCGCGCGTGAGATGCTGCTCGTCGCGCGTGGCGCGATACGACGGGCACATCACGCCGGGTTCTTGCTTGCGACAAGCGCCGTTGTTGTTGCACATCTCGACGGCTTGCGTGAAGCTGCCCCACTCGGACCAGTCGAGCGCGGTTTCGAGCGGCGCCGCGGCGTAATCGGGCTTGTAACGAAACAGCCGCCGGTCGTCCATGCGCGGGGCGCGCACGATCTTGCCCGGATTGAAGACGCCGGCCGGATCGAACGTATCTTTAACCTCTTCGAAAGCCCGTACGATGCGCGGCCCGAACATCGGCTCGTGAAACTCGGAACGCGCGAGGCCGTCGCCGTGTTCGCCCGAATGCGAGCCTTTGTATTCGCGCACCAGCGCGAATGCTTCTTCCGCGATGGCGCGCATTTTCTTCGCGTCGCCCGCGTCTTTCATGTTCAGGATTGGACGCACGTGCAGGCAGCCGACCGACGCGTGCGCGTACCAGGTGCCGGTGGTGCCGTACTTTTGAAACACCTGGGTCAGGCGATCGGTGTACTCGGCGAGGTCCTCAAGCCGCACCGCGCAGTCCTCGATGAACGACACCGGTTTGCCGTCGCCCTTCATCGACATCATGATGTTGAGCCCGCTCGCGCGCACTTCCCACACCGCCTTCTGCAATACCGGGTCGATGATCTCGATGACCGCGTCGGGAAAGCCGAGCGTTCCCATCAGCTCGCCGAGATCCGTCAACCGGCGCCGCGCGTCCGCTTGGTCCTCGCCGGAGAACTCGACGACCAGCAGCGCGTCGGGTTTGCCCTTGACGAACCGATCCACCGTCGCGCGAAACATCGGAATCTTGCGCGATAGGTCGATCATGGTGCGGTCGATCAGCTCGACGGCGCTCGGGTCGAGCTTGACGATATGCTGCGCGGCGTTCATGGCGCCATAGAACGTCGGGAAATGACAGACGCCGAGCACCCGGTGCGGCGGAATGGGTTGCAGGTCCAAATCGACGCGCGTGAAAAACGCGAGCGTGCCTTCGGAGCCGACCAGCAGCCGCGCCATGTTGTGGCCGGCCGCCGAAACCATGTCGAGGTTGTAGCCGCCGATGCGCCGCAGCACCTTCGGGAAGCGGGCGGCGATTTCCGCGCCCTCGCGCTCCGCGATGGCGCGCACGCGGCGGACAATCTCGGCATAGCGCGGATTGCCGGCGACGGCGGCGGAATCCGCGCCGACGTGATCGAACCGAATGCGCGCGCCGTCCGCGAGCACCGCCTCGATCGCGCGCACGTTGTGCACCATGTTGCCGTAACGGATCGAGCGTGAACCGCAACTGTTGTTGCCGGCCATGCCGCCGATCGTCGCGCGGCTCGACGTGGAGACATCGACCGGAAAGAACAGCCCGTGGGGTTTGAGGAATTTGTTGAGCGGATCGAGCACGACGCCCGGCTGCACGCACACGCGCCGCGCCGCGGCATCGAACGCGATCACGTGGTTCAGGTACTTGCTGGTGTCGACGACGAGCGCTTCGCCGACCGTTTGGCCGATCTGCGAGGTCCCGCCGCCGCGCGGCAGTACCGGCACGCCGTGTTCGGCCGCGATCCGAATCGCGCGCGCGATGTCCTCGTCGGTGCGCGGAACGACGACGCCGATCGGCTCGATTTGGTAGATCGACGCATCCGTGCTGTAGCGCCCGCGCGCGCAGGCGTCGAACAGCACGTCGCCGTCGAGCTCGCGCTTGAGCCGCGCGGCCAGGGCGCTGTCGCCTTTTCGAACGCGCGCGCCGCTCGGCGGTTTCATTGACGTTGCCTTCGCGGCGTCAGCGGAGAGCGCGGCTGCGACCGCGCAGCGCCGGTCGATGCGGATACACGCTCGGTCTCGCGGCCGCGAGCGTCGCTACCGCGCGCCTTCGTCCATGCATTCACACGTGATGGCCTGCGCGCCGCAGGCCGGGCATTCCTCGACATCGCAGCCCGGCACGTGCAACTCGCCTTTGATGACCCGGCAGTCGTGGCACGCGCCCGTTTCGGCCTCCCAGTCCTGCCACTCGGACCCATAGGGCACCCGCTTGTAGGTCTTTTCCTTGATGAGATAAGTGAGCTCCTTCTGCGCTTCCTGAATTCGCTCCGGCCAGCCCTCGGTCATGCGCACGCCGCGATACATCACGAAGCCCTTTTCCACGGTTGCTCCTCCGCCGACGCATTTATTGGCTATTGCGTTGGGCACGCGACTGTGAAGAATAGCCGCATTATGCATTCATAGTGCAAACGGCAACAACGGGCGCGCGATAGAGCTCGCGAGCTGCAACTGCCAAGCCTCGCACAAGGAGCGCTGATGGCTTTTCGAAGCGGGCGTCACTTTCTCCAAATTCCCGGCCCGACCAACGTTCCCGATCGCGTCTTGCGCGCGATGGATTCCCCCACCATCGATCATCGCGGGCCCGAGTTCGCGCGACTCACGCAGGAAATCTTCGAGCGACTGAAGCGCGTTTTCAAAACCGCAAGCGACGTCGTCATCTTTCCCGCCTCGGGCACCGGCGCGTGGGAAGCGGCGCTCGTCAATACGCTGTCCCCCGGCGACAAAGTCCTGATGTTCGAGACCGGACAGTTCGCCGCGCAGTGGTATCGCATGGCGCTTGAATTGGGCTTGAGCGCCGAGCTGGTGCCGGGCGATTGGCGCCACGGCGTCGATCCGGCGGCGCTCGAGGCGCGCCTGCGCGACGACAAGCGCCAAGAGATCAAAGCGGTCGGGGTGGTGCACAACGAGACCGCCACCGGTGTCACCAGCCGCATCGCCGAACTTCGCCGGGCCATCGATGGCGCGGGTCATCCGGCGCTCTTCATGGTCGATACCATCTCCTCGCTCGCCTCGATCGACTACCGGCACGACGAATGGGGCGTCGATGTCACGGTCGCGGGTTCGCAGAAAGGACTGATGCTTCCGCCCGGCATCAGCTTCAACGCGGTAAGCGCCAAGGCGCGCGCCGCGGGGAAGACGGCGCGCCTGCCGAAGGCTTACTGGCGCTGGGAGGAAATGATCAAGTCGAACCAGACCGGTTATTTTCCGTACACGCCGGCTACCAATCTGTTGTACGGTTTGCGCGAAGCGCTGCGCATGCTCGAGGAAGAAGGTCTCGACAATGTGTACGCGCGCCACACGCGGCTCGCCGAGGCCACCCGCCGCGCGGTGCGCGCGTGGGGGCTCGAGATCCTGTGTCTCGACGCGCGCGAATACAGCAATACGCTTACGGCGGTGCTGATGCCGCCGGGCCACGACGCCGATAAATTGCGCGCGACGGTGCTCGAGCGTTTCAACATGTCGCTCGGCATGGGGCTCGGAAAGGTGCAAGGCCGCGTCTTTCGCATCGGCCACCTCGGCGACTTCAACGAGCTGATGCTGGCCGGCACCCTCGCCGGGGTCGAAATGGGACTGGCGGCGGCGGGCGTGCCGCATCAGCGCGGCGGCGTCATGGCCGCGCTCGATTATCTCGCCGGCGTGGAAGCGCCGGGTGCCGCGCGCCATGCGGCGCAGCGCGGCCGCGGATGATCATGGGCGATGGCGAAGATAACCGGCCCCGCTGCGCTCGCAATGCGGGCCTCGTCGTCATCGCGAGGAGCCGCAGGCGACGAAGCAATCTCCGATAAATCGACAACCACCAGGAAGAGACAGGAGGGTGCCGTGAGATTGATAAAACGACTTGTTGCAATAGTGCTGGCAACCGGCGCATTGACCACCCCGGCTTTCGCCGCTCCGATCGAGCTCAAGTTGGGTCACGTCGGCGGCCCCGGGTCGCTGTTCGAAGTCTCGGCGCTCGAGTTCGCCAAGCGGGCGAACGCCAAGCTCGGCGACAAAGCCAAAGTGGTTGTGTTCGGCTCGAGCCAGCTCGGCGGCGACAAGGAGATGCTGCAGAAGCTGAAGCTCGGCACCCTCGATCTTGCGCTGCCGTCGACCGTCATGTCGACCGAGAGCGATCTTTTCGGCGTTTTCGAGATGCCGTATCTCGTCAAAGACCGCGAGCACATGAAGCGCATCGAGAAAGACGTCTTCTGGCCCAAGCTCGCGCCGGCCGGGGAGCAGAAGGGCCTCAAGATCCTCGCGGTGTGGGAGAACGGCTACCGCCATATCACCAACAGCAAGCATCCGATCCGCAAGCCCGAAGATCTGCAGGGCATCAAGCTGCGCGTGCCGGAGGGCAAATGGCGCGTGAAGATGTTCCAGGCCTACGGCGCCAACCCGAGCCCGATGAAACTTTCCGAGGTGTTCGTGGCGCTCCAAACCGGCGTGATGGACGGCCAGGAGAATCCGCTGACGCAGATTTACAGCGCCAAATTCCAAGAGGTCCAGAAGTACCTGTCGCTTTCCGGTCATGTCTATACGCCGGCTTACATCACTGCCGGCAAGAAGCGCTGGGAGGCGCTGCCGGCCGACGTGCGCAAGATCCTCGAGGATACCGCCAAGGAGACGCAGGCGTTCGTCTACGAGTCGGCCGCACGATTCGATAACGACCTGCTCGAGAAAATGAAGGCCGCCGGCATGCAAGTGAACGACGTAGACAAGGCGGCGTTCGTGCGCGCGAGCAAGGCGGTGTACGACGAGTTCGGCAAAGAGGTCAAAGGCGGCAAGGAATTGATCGACCGCGCGCTCGCCTCGGCAAAGTAATATAACCGTGTCAGCACCGCGAACCGGGCTCGCGCGCCTGCGTGGGGGATTCGAGCGCCTGCTCGAAGCGATCGTCATTCTTTTGATGGCCGCGCTCGCCGTCGAGGTGATGCTCGGCGTCACGTTTCGCAAGTTCGGCCAATCGCTCGTGTGGTACGACGAGATCGCCTCCGTCACGCTTGCCTGGCTGACGTACTACGGCGCGGCGCTGGCCGCCTTGAAAGGCTCGCATATCGGGGTGCCCGAGATCGTCCGGCTGGCGCCGCCGTCCGTGCGTGTGCCCCTCGTGGTGCTCGCGGAAGCGATCGTGATCGTGTTCTTCGCGGTGCTCGCCTGGTACGGCTGGTACGTCATCGACGTGCTCGCGACCGATACGCTCGTGAGCCTGCCGGATGTTTCCGTCCAGTACACTCAGTCGGTCATTCCGATCAGCGCGGTGCTCTTTATCATCGCCGAGGCGCTGCGGCTGCCGGCGCTCCTCGCCGAGGCGCGCCGGCACCCCACGCACCTCGGCGCATCCGAGGAGATCGGGGTCTAGCATGGCCACGCTGCTGCTGTTCGTTGGCCTCATCGCGCTCATCCTCATCAACGTGCCGATCGCCATCGCGCTCGGGATCGTCGCCATTGTCGCCATGGTCGCGAGCGGCGGGCTCGACGCGGTGGTGAACCTGCCCCTCGTCATGTACCAGGGGTCGACCAACTTTCCGCTGATCGCGATCCCGCTGTTCTGTCTGGCCGGGGCGATCATGAATGCCGCGGGCATATCCCGGCGGCTGATCGCATTCGCCTCCGCGCTGCTCGGCTTCATCCGCGGCGGACTGGCGATGGTCAACATCGGCGCCTCGATGTTCTTCGCCGAGATCTCGGGCTCCGCGGTGGCGGACGTCGCCGCCATCGGATCGATTCTGATTCCGGCGATGGAGAAGAAGGGCTACCCGAAGGCGTTCGCCGCCGCCGTGACGTCGTCGGCCGCGTCGCTGGCGATCATTATCCCGCCGTCGATTCCGATGATCCTCTACGCCGCCATGGCGGACACGTCGGTGGTGCAACTGTTCGTGGCCGGCATCGTGCCCGGCGTCATCGGCGGCCTCGCCATGATGGCGCTCGCCTACTGGTTCGCGGTGCGTTATCACTATCCGGTCGAGGAGACGTTCCGGTTGAAGCGCCTGTGGCAGACGTTCAAGGACGCCTGGCTCGCCTTTCTGCTCCCCGTGATCATTCTCGGCGGCATCTTCAGCGGCCTGGTGACGGCCACCGAAGGCGCGGGGCTCGCCGTGGTCGCGGCGATCCTCATCGGGCTCGCTTACCGCGAGCTCGACTGGCAACACTTGAGGCACGCGATTATCGACGGCGGCATCCAGACGGCGGTGGTCATGCTGCTGGTCGCGACCTCCGCGCTGCTCGGGACCTACCTGACCGAGGCACAGGTCCCCCAGGAACTCGCGCACGCGATGAGCAGTTGGACGAGCAACCCTTATGTCGTCCTCGCCGTCCTCAATGTCTTTTTCCTGATCATCGGGTTCTTCCTGCACTCGGCCGCCGCGATCATCCTCGTGGTGCCCATCGTCATGCCGCTGGTCAACGCCGTCGGCATCGATCCGGTGCACTTCGGGCTCATCGTCACGCTCAACCTCGCGATCGGACAGCAGACGCCGCCGGTCGCGAGCGTCCTCATGGTGGCGTGCTCCATCGCCAAAGCGGACATCTGGGAAGTGACGAAGGTCAATGTTTACTTCATCGCGGCGCTGTTGTTGGTTCTGATCCTTGTCACCTACGTGCCGATCGTGCCGATGGGGCTGGTGCATTTGTTCTATCAGTGAGCTCGCTTCAGGAGTCCAGCATGTCAACGGAAGTCGTTCTCGTCAGTCGCGACGACGATATCGCGACCGTCATCCTCAACCGCCCGGAAAAGCTCAACGCGCTCACGAAGCCGATGTGGCAGCGTCTGGGCGAAGCCATGAACGCGCTGTCAACCGATGACGGTCTGCGTTGTGTCGTCGTGCGTGGCGCGGGCGACAAAGCGTTCGCGCCCGGTAACGACATCGCCGAGTTCGAGCACGACCGCCGGAACGCCGCGCAGGCGCGCGCGTACGGGAAAATCCATTTGCCCGCGCTCGCGGCCGTGCGCGAGTGCCGCCACCCGACCGTCGCGCTGATTAAAGGCATCTGCGTCGGGGGCGGGCTCGAGATTGCTTCGGCCTGCGATCTACGCATCTGCGGAGTTTCCAGCCGGTTCGGCATACCCATCAGCCGTCTCGGCCTCGCGGCCGGCTATGAGGAAATTCGCACGCTCCTGAACGTCGCCGGCCGCGCGGGTACGCTCGAGCTGCTGCTCGAAGGGCGGGTGATCGGCGCCGATGAAGCGCTGCAAAAAGGTCTGGTCACGCGCGTCGTCGCCGACAACCAAGTCGAAGCGGAGGCGTACGCCACGGCGCGGCGCATCGCCGACGGCGCGCCGCTCGTGGCGCGCTGGCACAAGAAATTCATCCGCCGCCTGGACGATCTGCGCCCGCTAACGGCGGAGGAATTGGACGAGGCGTATCGCTCGTACGATTCCGAAGATTTTCAGATCGGGTACCGCGCGTTCCTCGCGAAAACCAAGCCGAAGTTCAGAGGGCGCTAGGATGGCAACCGCGGCAAAGGGACCGTTGCACGGCATCAAGGTGCTCGAGCTCGCGCACATCATGGCCGGGCCGATGTGCGGCCTCATGCTCGCCGACATGGGCGCCGACGTCATCAAGATCGAAAAATTCCCCGACGGCGACGACTCGCGCCGCATGGTGCCGCCGAAGGTCGACGACGAATCGGCCGCGTTCATGATTCTGAACCGCAACAAGCGCGGCACGTCGCTCAATTTGAAGAGCGAGCGCGGCAAGGCGGTGTTTCGCCGGATGGCGGCGACGGCCGATGTCATCATCGAAAACTTCCGTCCCGGCACGATGGAGAATCTCGGCCTCGGCTACGACACGTTGCGTGCGGCGAACCGCGGGCTCATTTATTGCCAGATCACCGGCTTCGGCGCCACCGGCCCGTACGCGGATCGCGCCGGCTTCGACCTCATCGCGCAGGGCATGAGCGGCATCATGAGCATCACCGGCGAAGGGCCGGGCCGCCCACCCGTCAAAGCCGGCGTGCCGATCGGCGACATCAGCGCCGGCATCCTCGGCGCGCTCGGCGTGGTATCGGCCTACGTGCATCGCCTGAAGACGGGCGAGGGCCAGCGCGTAGACACCTCGCTCCTCGAGGCAAGCGTCGTTTACACCGCCTGGGCCGCGGCGATCTACTTCGCCACCGGTATTTCGGAGAAGCCGGCGGGCAGCGCGCATCTCTTGAGCGCGCCGTACCAGGCGATTCAAACCGCGGACGGCTGGATCAACATCGGCGCCGCCAACCAGGCGAATTGGCGGCGCCTGGTCGAAGCGGTGGATATGCCGGCGCTTGCAACCGATCCGCGCTTCAAGGACAACGCCGCGCGCAAGCAAAACTTGCCGGCGCTGATCGATCTGCTGACGGAGCGCTTCAAGAAACACACGACCACCGAGTGGCTGGCGAAGCTCGAAGCCGGCGGCGTGCCGGCCGGCCCGGTGTTGTCGATGGGCCAGATGCTGCGCGACCCGCAAGTGCTCGCGCGCGACATGGTGGTGGAGGTCGAGCACGCGCGTCTCGGACGCTTGCACGCGCTCGGCGCGCCGATCAAGTTTTCCGATACGCCGGCGCGCGTCGCCCGCGCCGCACCCGTGCTCGGCGAGCACACGCGCGAAATCCTGCGCGAGTACGGTTACGGTGACGCCGACATCGAGGCGCTCGCGGCCGCGGGCGATGTGGTTCTCGCGAAGTAGGCGCTCGGTAGGAGGCCGGCGCCCTTGCCGCGCGGCGGCCACCGGCGAGATCGTGGACGACGGAAGTTCGTTGCGAGTGCGGATCCAGACCGCCGGGCGAGCGGGAAGCTTGGGAGGTTGCGGACCCGCGCGTGGCGCTCAGCCGGCCGTTCTAAGCGCGCGTCCGGTGTTGTGCCGCGTTACCGAAGCACGCGACGGCACGGCCGCGGGGACGGGGGCCGACCCGGCCTTGTAAATGCCGCAACCGAGCAGGATGTTGTCCACCCGCTCGACGTAGGCGGACTTCGGCTCCACTTGGCCCGTCGCCGGGTTGAGGGCGTGATAATCCACCCAACCTTTACCCTTCGTCTTGGCGATGTCGATCATTTCGCGCACGAAGCGCTTGCCTTTGGCGTCGGTGCGCTCCAGGTTGTTCTCCTTGTCGCGCCGGCCGGGTGTGCGACCGTTGCACACGCGGATGCCGTCCAAGTCGTTGCCGAAAAGATAGAACTCGCCCTCTATGAAGCCGCCGTTCGGATCTTCGAAGTCCCGCGCGGCCTGTTCCACGCCCACGGCTTTCAAGTGCGCGACCGCCTTCTTGACCAGCGCCACCGCGTGGTCGCGGTCCTCCATGCGATCCACCTTGAACGTGCCGACGACATCGACCAGGCGCGCCGCCTCCTCCTCGAAGGAGAGTGCGGCCGAGGTCGCTTCCTCGACCAGCGCGGCGTTCTGCTGCGTCACGTGATCGAGCTGGCTCACCGCGCGGCTGATCTCTTCAACCCCGGTGCTCTGCTCGGCGGAGGCTTCGGCGATTTCGCTGATCAGTTGGTTGACTTGCTGCACGACGCCGAGCACCTTCTCCATCGTCGCGCCCGCGTCGCCGGCGAGCGTCGCGCCCTGCGCGACGTTGCCGACGGAAGTCTGGATCAGGTCCTTGATCTCCTTACCGGCCTCGGCGCTGCGTTGCGCGAGGCTGCGTACTTCCGCGGCGACGACCGCGAAGCCGCGGCCTTGCTCGCCCGCGCGCGCCGCCTCGACGGCGGCGTTCAGCGCGAGGATATTGGTCTGGAACGCGATGCTTTCGATCACGTTGGTGATTTCCGCCACCCGGCGCGAGCCGCTCTCGATCGCTCCCATCGTCCGCGCGAGGTCGCGCATGCGCTGCGTCGCTTCCGCGGTGATCTTGCTCGCGTCGTCCGCCGCCGCGCGGGCGCGCCGGCAACTTTCGGCGTTCTGCTTCACGGTGGCGGCGAGCTCTTCCATGCTGGCGCTGGTTTCTTCGAGCGTGGAGGCCTGCTCCTCGGTGCGTTGTGAAAGGCTGGTGTTTCCCGCCGCGATTTCTTTCGCGCCGTGCACGATCTTGTCGGCGCTCGCGCGCACCTGGTTCACGATATCGACCAGGTTGCGGGTCATCTGCGCGACCGAGCGCCACAGGGCGCCGGATTGAATGTCCGTCGATGTATTCGTGATTCCGGCGTGCCCGCTCAAGTCACCGCTGGCCACGCGCTCGATGATCTTGTTCATACGATCCATGCCGGCGGTCGTCCAGAATGAAATTGCCGAAAGCAAATAGATCGCGCAAAGCATGGCGACAAACATCAGCGCGGCTGTGATGCCACGCTCGTAGAGCGCTGCGCCGAGCATGTGCAGCGCGATGAGCTGGGCCCCAATGAACAGCCCGATCGCCAGGCTGAAATTGAGGCGCAAACCGAGGCGCGTGATCAGGGCAAAAGCCAGCCCAAAAAAAGAGTTCTTCATAGTGACCCCTTCGGCTCGCCGGCTCGCGGCCAAGCCTGTTGTGAACCGGTTCGCTTTTGCCGAACCGGGCCGCTGGATCGGTAGCGGCGACCCGGGCGTCATTAGCCGTCAATAGCTAAAGAGTAGACGGAAGGCGCAAGGTGGGAGGAACGGAGCGTCGTTCCCTGACCCTTCGCCTTGTCCGCCGGCCTGTACCGGAGAGGTTTGCAGGATTCGTACCGTTCGTCGTTGGCGGGGCGGGCGGAAGCGGGAAGCCCGGCCAGTTACTTATATTTCACGGTGCCGCCCGGGCAGTGGACCGTAAAAACCATAAAAAAACCCGCGCCCTTGCGGGCGGCGGGTTGGGGTTGGGCCGGGTTACGATCCCGGTAACGTTCGCTTCACGGTCGTCACCGCGTCAAGCGCTCCCCCCTGTGCAACGACCACCTTGTACCGGCATCAGCCAGTTTTCTTTTTGGTGGTGACCAGCATCTGCCGGTCTAGTTCTTATTGTGGCGCCAGTGTACCCGGAGAGACACCCGATCGCCATGCGGAGAGCACCCGAGGGAAGCGTTGCCGGGCTTGTTCTCGCGTGATATATCGCTTTCGTTGGTAACCGCCGAGAGCGGAAAGACAATGACGCAGCGCCGTTTGTCCGACTTCCTTCGCCAGCGCCAATTCCCGTCACCGTTAAAATTAATATTGCTTGTTACATGAACGCAACGTTATCACTGGAAGAACATGCACGACGTCTCGGCGCGGCGGGGCTGGACCGGCGCGAGTTCGACGACTGGTTGAACGGCCGCGCGCGCGCGAATCTTCCCGATGCCGCCGACCGAGGGCGACTGGACGCGGATGCGAAACTCGTTTCGGACTGGATTCGCCGCGGTTGGTCGCTGCTCGATCGGCTGGCGCCGCGCTCCAAGCGCAACGAACGCGAAAAAGCCGCGGGCCAAACGCTGGTGATTCTAACCACCGATCTCTGCCGCGCCTTTGCGCGCGCGCATCGCGAAGCGATCTACGCCAGGCTCACCGACAACTACGCGCGCCATGTGCGCGTGGACGACCTCGTATTCAAGGCGGCGGAGCTGTGGCCGGGGCTCGTGCCGACGCGCGCGGAGTTGCGCCGCGAAATGGAGCGCGTGCAGGCGGACAAAGACGGTCTCGAGATCTTTCAGGGGTGTCTGATCAGTGAGCTGATGACCGCGCAGAAGTGCGGCCTGCATCTGATGAACAGCATGCTGCGGCCGACCGAGGAAGCGCTGCAGCGCCTCGATGAGTTCAAGCGCAAGGGTACCGTGGAGCTCGAGTGCGCGCGCGTCGAGGCGCGCGGGGAAACGGGCTATCTCTACCTGAAGCAGCCGAAATATTTGAACGCCGAGGACGGCGAGACGGTCGGGCCGCAGGAGGTCGCGGTCGACCTGATCCTGCTTCATCCCGATCTCAAGATGGGCGTGATGCGCGGCGACTTCGTCGAGCATCCGCGCTATCAGGGCCGGCGCATCTTCAACGCCGGCCTCAACCTGACCAAGGTTTATTACGGGAAGCTGCCGTACTTGTTCTACATCGTGCGCGACATGGGTTTGGTCAATAAGCTGTACCGCGGCCTCGCCCTCGAGGAGTTCGATCTCGAGCGGCCGGAGAACACGCTCGAGAAGCCGTGGATGGCGGTCGTCGAAGCGTTCGCGATCGGCGGCGGCTGCCAGTTGCTGCTGGTGATGGATTACGTCATCGCCGAAGCCGGGTCTTATTTCAGTCTTCCGGCGCGCAAAGAAGGCATCATCCCGGGCTGCGCCAACATGCGCCTGCCGCGCTTCATCGGCGAGCGCCAGGCGCGCGCGGCCATCATGTTCGACAAGCAGTTTCCGGTGGACAGTCCGGAAGCGAGCCTGATGATCAACGAAGTCGTGCCGCGCGCGGCAATGGACGACGCGGTGGCGCGCGCCGTCGCCAATGCGGTCGGCTCCGGCATGGTCAGCGCCGGCGCCAACCGCAAGGCGCTGCGCCTGCAAAGCGAACCGCTCGAAACCTTCCGCAACTACATGGCGCTCTATGCCTACGAGCAGGCGCTATGCCATTTGAGCGATCAGCTCGTGGCGAATCTCGAGCGCCACTGGAACGCCAAGCAGCGCCGGCTCGCGGGGTGATCGCGGCATGCGGCGTTGCGCGGATCGGCGCCCATCGCCGCCGCGCCTGCGCGGTCCGGCCGAACGGGCGAAACGGGAAAAGCGCCGCCGGTTAGAGATTCCCCGCGGCGCGCGCCTTCGCGATTTTCGCCTGTAGGCGCTCTTTCGTCTTGGCGGTCTCGACCACGAAGCGCGTATGCGTGCAGCGCCCGATTTCATCGAACGCGTCGCGCGCCACCAGATCGAACGTCACGGCGCGCCGGTCGATCGCGCTGATGGTGACGCTGAGATCGACCCACATGCCCTGCGGCGTCGCCGCCAGATGCCGAATTTCGGCGTGCGTGCCGACCGAGTCCTCGCCCGCATCCAGGTGTTCCTGTAACAGATCGCGGCTCAGGTGCTCCATGTCCCGCAGCATCAACGGCGTGGCATAGAGGCCGAGCCCCTCACCCATGTGGAGGGTCACGCGCGTGTCATCGACCAGGACACGCCGTGTTTTTTTCAGGCCGGGTTTAGCAGTTGCTTTCATTTCGCTCCACTGTAGATCTTGCGTAACTCGGTTTTTAGGATTTTGCCCATGGCACTTTTCGGCAGCGCCTCGACGAACGCCATGCGCCGCGGAATTTTATAACCGCCGATGTAGCGGCGACAGTGCTCGATGATTTCTTCCTCGCGAAGCGTGCGGCCCGGCGCCGGCACGATGACGGCGAACACCGCTTCGCCCCAGGTCTCATCCGGCACGCCGACGACCGCCGCCTCGTGCACGCCCGGATACTTATAGAGTGCCGCTTCCACTTCCGACGAATACACATTTTCGCCGCCGGTGATGATCATGTCCTTCAGCCGATCCATCAAATAGAGGTTGCCTTCCGCGTCGACCCGGCCGGCGTCGCCCGTGTGGAACCAGCCGTTGCGGAATGTCTTGGCGTTCTGTTCCGGCAATCCGAGGTACCCCTTCGTGACGTTCGGTCCGCGCACCACGATTTCGCCGACACTGCCGATCGGCACTTCGCGGTCGTCCTCGTCGACGATGCGCAGGTCCACCTGCACCAAGGGCTTGCCGACCGAGCGCAGCAGCTCATGGTTGCCGCTCGCGATCGCATGATGGTGTTCCTCGGGCGTCATGGCGGTCAAAATCGGCGCTGTTTCGGTGAGGCCGTACAACTGTTCCAGGCCGGTGTGCGGCAGCCGTTCCATCGCGCGTTTGATCCACTCGACCGCCATCGGCGCCGAGCCGTAGAACATCAGGCGCAGGCTTTGCAGGTCGAAGCGTTCGAAGTCCGGTTCCTGCAGCGTCAAGATAATGACCGTGGGTGCGAGCATCGTGACCGTGATGCGATGCGTTTCGATCGCTTGCAACAAGTTCTTGCCGGAAAATTCGCTGAGGTAGGCGTGCGCGCCGCCGACCAGCGTGAACGCGGTACCGAGGCAATCGGCGGAATGGAACATGGGCGAGACGTGCAGGAAGCGGTCCTCGGCGTAGGTGCGCGCGACGAGCGCGACCTGCGTGCCGTTCGCGATGAGATTGCCGTGCGTCAGCCGCACGCCTTTGCTGCGTCCGGTCGTCCCGCCGGTATAAAGCAAGAGGGCGTCGTCCTCTTGCCGCGCTTGATGGATGGGGGCCGGTCCGGCGTCGATCAGTAGCGCTTCGTATTGCGGGGAGCGCGTGTTGCTTCGCTCCGCCGCGACACACAGCGCCTTGTCGCGCCAGGGTGCGAATGTCTCGTTGTCGAGCAACGGCAGGAAGCGATCCTCCAGCACGAGTAATTGGCATTGCGCGTCGTCGAGGATGTAGCGAATTTCGGGCGGGGCGAGGCGGACGTTCACCGGTACCGGCACGGCGCCGAGCCAATACCCGGCGTTGATCAGCTCCGCATGGCGAAACGAGTTGCGGCTGAGGATGCCGAAGCGCTCGCCCGCGTTAACGCCGAGGCCGTTCAACACCGAAGCGGCACGGGCGACGCGGTCCACGTACTGCGACCATGTCATATTCCCTTCACGATCGAGAATCGCCGGCCGGTTTCCAAAAAGCGCGGCGGCGCGCCGCAACACGGTGCCCATCGTTAGCGGCGTGGCTGGTGGATGCATGTTTCCCCTTTCATGTCCGCTCGCTTGCTCGAGCGGTCGGCGTGGCGCGCGTTGTGCTGTAGTTTATTCTCGAACTCCGTTTATGCGCACCCGGTTCCGTGGCGCGATTTCATGACGGCCGGCTTCGGCGGTTTTCGGTATCCACTTGTGCGGTTCGCATCGGTAAGTTTTCGGCGCGCTCGTGCGGCCTCCCCCTGATGCAGAAGGAAAAGCCCGGTGATGCTATTCCTCGGAGCGCGCTTTGTTGGTGTCTTCGGACGACGAACACAAGTACACTGCCACGTTTGGCAGCGGGCGCGAAGGCGGGAATAATAGAGCGGCTTTCGGTACCATCGGCGGACATTTCGTCATGAATCCCGCCGACGCGGCGTTCGCGACCAAAAATTATCTCAAACCGAAGTTCGCCGTTCCGATACACTACGGTACCTTCCCGCAATTGAAGGGGACGCCGGCTGAGTACACGAAGGCGCTCGGCAAGACGACGACGAAGGTGATGGCGATAAACCCGGGCGACAGCCTCCAATTCTAGATACGTACTGGGGGTACGGAACCGGCAAGACGCCGGTTTAGAGAAAGAAAAAGGGAACGGGCCGAGCCGCGCAAAACGGCTCGGCCTTTTTACTTGAGTGAACAAAGCCCGCCGTGAGCCGGCCGGGAAAAGCGACCGCGACGGCACATGCCGTCGCGCAACGGACGCGGTGTTTCTTTTTTGTTCGCTCGCCTTTTGAAAACGTGGAACGTGGAGCGAGAGCCGTGGACTTCGCAAACCAGACCGTGATCGTCACCGGCGCGAGCGGGGGAATCGGCAAGGCGCTCGCCGCGGCCTATGCGCAGCGCGGCGCCAGCGTCGTGCTGGCGGACGTCAACGACGTGGATGGCGAGCGCAACGCCGACGCCATTCGCGTTGCCGGAGGCAAAGCCGTTTTTGTGCAAACGGACGTGGGACAGGAACGCGATGCGATTCGTCTGATGGAAGAGACGATGTCCGCGTTCCGCACCATCGATATTTTAATTAACAACGCCGGTTTCGGCCGCTGGAAACCGGTTTACGAGCTGAGCGTCGAGGATTGGGATGCCGTGCTGCACACCAACCTGCGCGGCGCCTTCTTGTGCTCGCGCGAGGCGGCCAAGCGCATGCGCCAAAGCGGCGGGGGATCGATCGTCAACATCGCGTCGACGCGGGCGCTGCAATCGGAGCCGAATTCTGAAGCGTACGCCGCTTCCAAGGGCGGCATCGTCGCGCTGACGCACGCATTGGCGCTGTCGCTCGGGCCCGACCGCATTCGCGTGAACTGCGTTTCGCCGGGCTGGATCGAAACAAAATCTTACGAAAAGCTGCGCGACGTGGACCACAAGCAGCACCCCGCGGGGCGGGTGGGCCGACCGGAGGATATCGTGCGCGCCTGCTTCTATCTGACCGACGCCACGAACGATTTTGTGACCGGCATTAACATGATCGTCGATGGCGGTATGACGCGAAAAATGCACTACGAACCGTAGCGGATTCGCGCCGTACGGCGCTCCGTGCTCTCTAAAACGGCGATCCCCCTAGTTTGTTCTTGCGAATGTCCCCGCTTGCGCGGCGTGAAACGCTGCGGGGAAGCGTGCTCCCCGGCTCCGGGTTACTACGGATACGCACGCGAACGGGAGTCGGGGAAGATCGAAGCCCCCTAACCTAAGAGATAAGGAGATTTGCAATGGAACTGCTCAAACGCTCGATCGTGTTGGTGCTCGCGCTCTCCGCAGGTCTGGCGCTCGCCGCCTGCCAGACGGATCGCGGCAGCTCCAGCGACAAAGGAATGGGTAGCAGTGGTTCGTATGGAACGGGTAGCAGCGGCGGGACCAGCGGCAGTTCGAGCGGCAGCGTCAGCGGGGGCGCAAGCGGCAGCGGAAACGCGAGTGGCTCGTCGAGTAGCAGCCCCAGCAGCAGCGGAACCGGCGGAGCGAGCGGGAGCGAGTCCAAGTAACCGTTTACATCGGCAACCGTTCAATTCAGTCAGAGGGCGCGAGGCGTCGGAGTGGAGGCTCCGACGCCTTTCGCTTTTTGGAAAACCGTCGGCGGCGGCGCTTAGCGGTGCCCGCGCTTGGCGCATAGCCGGGGAAGGACGTCGCCGGTCCTTCCGGCAAGAACGGCGTCGGCCATGTCATCGAATGGCGTCGGTTCCGCATTCACGATGACGATGCGCGCGCCGGCCGCTTTTGCGGCAGGCACGACGTTCGCGACCGGATAAACCTGCAAGCTCGAGCCGACCGCGAGCAGTAGATCGGCGGCTTCCGCCGCCTGCATCGCCCGGTCTATCACTTCGGGCACGAGCGCCTGCCCGAAAGAGATGGTGGCGCTCTTGAGAATGCCGCTGCAGATCGTGCACGGCGGGTCCGCTTCGCCGGCGCGCACGCGTTCGAGCGTCGCTTGCATCGGTCCGCGCCAGCCGCAGCTCATGCAAACGACCTCGTGCAGGGTGCCGTGCACCTCGATGACGCGCTCGGGCGCGTTCCCCGCGCGCTGGTGCAGCCCGTCGATGTTCTGCGTAATGAGCGCATGCAGTTTGCCGCGCCGCTCGAGCTCCACGAGCGCGATATGTCCCGCGTTCGGTTTGGCGTGCCAGGTGGGATGATCCAGGCGGTGCTGCCATGAGAGCTTGCGCACCTCGGGATCCGACAGATAGTGATGAATATTGGAGAGCTTTTCCGCCAGCGGATTCTTAGTCCACACGCCGTGCGGTCCGCGAAAGTCCGGGATGCCGGACTCGGTGGAGACGCCGGCGCCGGTCAGCACCACGATGCGCGTGGATGCTTCGATCCAACCACGCACGGCGTCGATACTTTCCTGCATCGCGCTAGTTTAAACTGCCGCTGACAATGACGCTCGGCGATTTAACGGTAAACCGCTTAGGGTTCGGCGCCATGCGCGTCTGCGGGCCCGACGTGTGGGGCGAGCCCGCGGACCGCGCGGCTGCGAAGCGGTTGCTCGTGCGCGCGTTCGAGCTCGGGCACAACCTGTTCGATACCGCCGACAGCTACGGGCCGCACGTGAGCGAGCGGCTCATCGCCGAAGCGCTCCATCCGTATCCGAAGGAACTGGTGATCGCGACCAAGGGCGGGCTGGTGCGGCCGGACCGTCACCGCTGGGAGCGCGACGCGCGGCCGGAGCATCTGCGCCGCGCGCTCGACGGCAGCCTCAAACGCCTGCGGCTCGAGCGCATCGACGTCTATCAGCTGCACGCGCCCGATCCCAAGGTTCCGTTCGCCGAGTCGGTGGGCGCGCTCGCGGACATGCGGCGCGCGGGCAAGATCCGGCATGTTGGCCTCTCGAACGTGAGCGCGCAGCAGCTCGACGAAGCGCGCCGCATCGTGCCGATCGTGTCGGTGCAGAACCGCTACAACCTCGAAGACCGTACGCACGAGGACGTGCTCGACGCTTGCGAGAAGCTCGGTATCGCGTTTCTTCCGTGGTATCCGCTCGGCGCGGGAGAGGCGCTTCAATCGAAGGCGGTGCGGACAATCGCCGCACGTCTGCGCGCCACCCCGTCACAAGTCGCGCTTGCCTGGCTCCTCGCCAAGTCGCCGATGATGCTGCCGATTCCCGGCACCGGCTCGATCGCGCACCTCGAGGAAAATTCCGCGGCGGCCGCGCTGACGCTGTCGCGCGAAGATTTGGCCCAACTCGCGCTTCAAAAAGGGAATGCCGGCGTTTGAAACTCCGTCAAGTGCCCGGTACGCCGAAGACAATATAGAGCGCCATGAGGAAACCGAGCAGCGCCACGATAATGTTCGCCCACACCGCGAGGTTGATGAGATAACCTTCGGGGATCTCCACCGGCTTCAGGGTTCGCACCGATTTTCGATACTGGACGATGCCGAGAACGGCAAGCGTTGCTCCCAGGAGCACGAAGGCCACGCCGATCCATACCGCCGCCTTGGTGCCAAAATGCTGGCTCTTGTCCAGCAGCACCTCGGCGAAGAGCGCGGATCGCTCGATGACATATCCAAAAGCGATGAGCGCGATGCTCGTTCGGTTCCAGGCGAGCAGCGTGCGTTCCGCGGCGAAGAGGACTCTCGGGTCATTCAATTCGGACATGGCGGCGTCGCGTCTCTGTGGTTCGCTGGTGAAAGTATAGGGTAACCCGATGGAGCGCCGCGTCAGCACTCGAAAGCAGGCGATCGCGTCCGCGCCATCGCTGTTGGCCTTCGCCGTGCTGGTCACCGTTACGGCGTGGTCCGGCATCTACTTCGACCCTGGAGACTGGTACCGCGGGTTGATAAAACCGGCATGGACGCCGCCTGATTGGATGTTCCCGCCGGTATGGGCGGTACTCTACGCGGCGATCGCCATCGCCGGCTGGCGCGTGTGGCGGGCCGCGCCGCGGCTCAGCCTGGCGTTGCTGTTATGGCTGATGCAGTCGGCGTTCAACGCGGCATGGTCGTGGCTGTTCTTCGGCCTCCACGTCCCGCTGCTTGCGTTCCTCGACGTCGTATTGCTGCTGCTTACCGTATTGGGCTTCATCCTCGCCGCGTTTCGGCTCAGCCGCATCGCGGCCGTTCTTTTTGTTTTCTACGCGCTCTGGGTCGCGTTCGCGGCGGCTTTAAATTATTCCCTTTGGAAACTCAACCTCGGTCTTATCTAGCGACGGCCACGCGCCGGCGGAGCCGGCGTGAGCCGAGCGGCCATCGGTTGGCGCCGCTGACGGCGGTTCGTATCGGCCGTTAAAACGTTTCAGACCGCTCAGCTTTCCGTCATCGGTGCGAGCGGTACATGCTTTCCCCAAAGCTGCGCCATCACTCGCTTGGTCTGATCCGTCGGCCCGCTGCTGCAGAATCTCTCGCTGCCCGGCCGAACGGCGGGCGCGAGCAGACGTTCGCTTTCGAGCCGCCGGCGCAACTCGCGCGCCACAGCGGGACTCGGATCGATAACGCTGACCGCCGGTCCGGCGACTTGTCGTATCAGCGGCAGCAGAAACGGATAGTGCGTGCAGCCGAGCACGAGCGTGTCGACGCCGCGATGTAACAGCGGCGCGACGTACTTTTCCACCAGCGCCCGCGTGTCATCGCCGTCGAGCGCCCCGGCTTCCACTTGCTCGACCAG